>JDSG01000023.1_pt1 | contig 125708 bp, 174 predicted proteins | sample 199341 | NCBI WGS metagenome assembly JDSG01 (sample SAMN02584197, study PRJNA231836) | bioreactor metagenome | isolation source: continuous culture bioreactor short generation time transfer1 day 52 after... | place: Germany: Bremen | reverse complement strand
AGTCTTCCCACTCCCGCCCTTTTTGTTTGCAAAGGTGACGATTGATCCCATATATAATAATTACCTGCTCATATTTAATGTCGTATTATATACTATCTTCATTATGAATATTTTTCACCATAAACTTTAAATTTATGCTATTTAATCATTAATAACTAAAAAATAATATAGTTTATACCTGCTAAAATAAGGTGGTCGAAAAAAATGACAAAAGCACTCTTTTTAGATAGGGACGGTATCATAAATATAGACAAGGGATACCTGTTCAGGATTGAGGATGTAGAGTTTACTGATGGGATTTTTGAAGTCCTTGCTGACGCTCAGCAAAAAGGGTACACCATATTCGTCGTAACCAACCAGTCGGGCATTGCCCGTGGTCTGTATTCACATGAGGATGTAGCAATTCTGCACAACTGGATGAAAGAGCAGTTTGCAAAGAGAGAAATAGAGATCAAAGACTTCTTCATATGCCCTCACCATCCGAAATTCTCCGAACCCTGCACATGCAGAAAACCGCAACCGGGTATGATAAATCTGGCTATAAAAAAGCATGACATATCGAAAACAGAATCAGTGATCATAGGCGATAAACAATCTGATATTCAGGCAGGCAGGAATGCAGGTCTCAAAACGACTATACTCTTATCAAGCAAGTACAACGACGAGCCTGTGGAAGAAGCGGACTATTTCATAGATAACCTGAGAGATGCGGTCAACTATCTTTAGATAGAGTGTCTCAGCTTCGTCACAGCCTGAACAACCCTGTTCCTTCCGTTTTGTTTCCCCCCCTGATAAAGAGCGTCATCAGCTTTTTTTTATACTCTTCTCTATGCCTAGATCCTTTTCATAGGTGGCAACACCGATAGTCATCGTTATAGAAAAATGGTGCTCACCGAACTCCATCCTCGCTGTTTCAATAGCCACCCTCAGCTTTTCAGCTACCACAACGGCATCCTCTATACCGGTCTCAGGGAGCATTATAAGAAACTCTTCTCCACCCCCCCATCTGGACAGCACATCCTGATCACGCAGTCTCTCCTGAATCAGCCCGGCAACCCTCTTAAGCACGTAATCCCCCCCTGTATCATGCCCGTAGGTGTCATTCACCTTCTTAAAAAAAGTCGATATCGCACATCAACATAGAGAATATACTGCCGCTGCGTTTACAGCGTGAAACCTCTTTCCCCCCCATCAGATTGGAAATGTGCCGTCTGTTAGCTATCCCGGTGAGAGTATCCGTCAGAGCAAGATGTTCGATCTTGTCATAGGCTTCCGTCAGTTCTCTGTTCTTTTGCTCAAGCTCGTCTCTGGATCGTTTCAGTTCCATATGGGTATTGATTCTCACGAGCAGTTCGGCTTCATTAAAAGGTTTGGTAATATAATCCATCCCACCCACACGAAATCCTCTGACAACATCCTCAGGTTCACTCTTGGCTGTGATGAATATGACAGGGACATCCGCCGTCTCCTCATTCTCCTGCAGCCTTTTACAAACTTCGAACCCGTCTATACCGGGCATCATAACATCAAGAAGAATCATGTCGGGGGGGACACTTTTGGAAATATACTCCAACGCCTCTTCACCATTCATCGCAAAGGCAAGACCATAGTCTGTATTCTCTTTTAATACATTACCCAAGACCTTAAGGTTTTGCTGATTATCATCAACTATAAGTACATTCATTTTCATATGATTACCCGATTTAACCTTTATGAACCATTCTAAACAGCTCGTCCATTATTGTTTTGATATTCTCAATCTCCAGATTGTCTATGTAACCGTCCAGTTTTTTTCGCAAGTGCCAGCATATTAGTGCTGTTTAAATCCAAGCTCTTCTTTCTTAATACATTAACTACTTCAGTGAGATATGTAAAATCCACAACACCGCTGTATCTGGAAAAGAGATTATTCAGCTCGTCATCTATAGCTATATTAAGGATATCACGATCCCCCCCCGCCCCCCATTCCCTGCAATAGGTATGGCATAGGCTTCATCGACAATACGCTCTTCCACATCCAGAAATCTCTCTAAGACTTCCATCAGACCGCCTTCCGATATAGGTTTAATAAACACATCATCAAAATACTTTGGAGTCCCTTCATCACGCAGGGCAGAAATCAGCCCCCCCACTATCCTGATATTCTCCTTACCCAGCTTATTCCTTATCCCTTTTGTCACCTCTGCGGTAGACATATCGGGAAGCGTATCTGAAAGCAGGATAAGGTCAGGATTTACCTCCGAAGCAATCAGCTCTGCCGCAACGCCGTATTGAGCTTCCATAACGAATAAACCGCAATTCTCCAACAGCTCTCTGATTATGCTCCTGCTTGATTCATCATCAACAACAAGCACTCTCGCAGGCTTAAACCTTATATGAACCCCCCCTATACCGGCATCCCCCCCCGGCATGATTCGTTCACTCTTTATAATATTCGGAACGGATACGGTAAACGTACTCCCCCCCTTACCGATTTCACTCTCCACACGTATATCTCCGCCCATCATTTTTACCAATTTAACCGATATAGATAACCCCCCCAGTCCTGTACCGCCGTACTTATTAACATTCTGCCCTTCTTTCTGCCTGAAAGGTAAAAATATATCCTTGAATTCTTTATGTGGTATTCCGATACCCGTATCCTTTACAGAGATATTCAGATTAACATGACCACCTTTAGCTTCTTTGCAGTAAGTGCGGATACTCACCTCTCCCCCCCTGTCGGTAAATTTGACGGCATTCCCTATAAGGTTGAGCATAACCTGTCGCATCCTTGAAACGTCAAGCATAAGAGCCTCAGGAACAGACTCGTCTACTTCGTACTTTAAAGTCAGCCCTTTACTCTCTGCCCTATGACGGAAAACTTTTGCAATCTCTTCGACAAACACACGCATATCCGCAGGCACTAACACAGGCTCTAAAGCCATTGACTCCAGTTTAGAAATATCAAGGATATCATTAATCAGCGTCAGCAGAGCTTTACCACTCGCCTTTATTGAGCTGAGATACGACAGAGCCTTGGAATCAAACACCCTTGACGAAAGCAGCTCACTGAAACCTAAAACAGCATTAAGAGGTGTTCTTATCTCGTGACTGATATTTGCAAGGAACTCACTCTTTGCCAAATCTGCTTTTTCCGCCTGTTCTTTTGCGGTTTTCAGCCTTTTTTTCATATTTTTTTTACGACGGGTAATATCACGCCCTATCCCGTATGCTCTATTGTTTGCCCTATCAACGGTAAAATACCATGATATCCATATTGCTTTATTATTTTTCGAAGTATGCATAGACTCAAAATTAACTATCTCGTCCTCTTTCACCAGCCGTCCAAAGAGCTGTTCTGCCTGTTTCGCATCCTGTCGATTCAGAACTCTGTTAAACCGTTTATTGATAAGCTTATCCAGTTTATAACCCAGCACCTTCTCCACTGCCGAATTAACATATAGGATGTAGCCCTTAAAATCACAGATTACGATAATATCGGTGCTCAGCTCAAAAATCCTGTCACGTTCCTTCCTTGTCCTCTCAACTTCCGTGATATTAAGGATATTCGCAACAAGGTATGTCGGCTTATCATCTTCGGCTTTGATAACTGCCAAATCCACAGAAGTTATCACTATTCTGCCGTCTTTGCCTATGTATCTTTTGATAAGATCGACACGTTTCTCTTCACCATTCAGCAGACCTTTCACCGCATCCACCGACACACTGACATCATCCGGATGAGTTATGGAGGTTATGCTAACCCCCCCGACCAGTTCATCCTCTCTGTACCTGTCATATTGGCAAACGCTTTATTCACCTGCAATATTTCGAGATCCAGCGAGACGATAACCATCCGTTAGCCGTGGATTCAAATGCAGTACGAAACCTTATCTCACTCTCTCTGAGCTGTGCCGTACGGAGAGCAACTTTCTTCTCAAGCTGTTCATTAAGCTGGTTAATGGTCTTTTCGGCGTCTATACGTTCCTTGAGTCTCCATACACCGTCCATAAAATGCATAAGTCCGATGCAGTCGATCTCTGTATAGCTTTCGTCCCTGCCGTAAACTCCGACTATAAGCTTAACCTCGCCATTTGCCAGAACAGGGACTAAAGCACCGTAGGAAGCAATAACCACAGGTAAACCTTCAGCCGACGGCAGGTCTGAGGTCTCTGTCGAAAACGTGACAGGCTTTCTAGTTATGATCAATTCCTGAATACTCTTATAGTCCTCGGCAAACATCTCCACCGAGCCGATGATAACTTCTGTGTGTTCGCAAGGGACCTTAACCGCCTTAAGAAATATAGTCTTGTCACTGTGCACTTCGGCTATATAACCGCCAAAGCTGGAAGTCTGCATAAGAGCACTGTCGAGAGCATATTCTAATATCTCTTCGAAATCGGCCTCATACATCTGCCCGAGCACAGCTAGTGCTTTATGTCTGTTTTCATTAACTTTTTCGAGAAGTTCAGCTTTTTTTGAAATTAGTAATATCACGAGCGTATATTACGATTTTGTCTGTCCCTATGGGTTGTACTGACATATCCAGCCAGCCGCATCTGCCCAAAACCTCTACTCGGCAAGGCTCTCCTGAATCTACAACCGCATCAAAATACTTTTTACGGTTTTCGACATCCTCTTTTGCTGTCACATCCCATATGACAATGCCTATTAACTCTGAAAGTTCTTTATCGACCTCTCTGCAAAATTGTTCATTGCAGTCCAGTATAACCCCCCCGCTTTTATCAAGCAGAATCATGGCATCACCCGATGCGTTAAAAACTTGCCTGAGGTAGGATTCGTTACTGCTTTTTATGATTTCAGAGCTGTCCATATCAAATCACTCTCTGTTTAATTACTAAGGTAACAATAAATATAACTATTAAAATAAACTCTGCATGGATTATATCTTACAACCCAAGATACCCCCCCACAGAGACTTGATAAGCAAATGATATACAATAATTATTAAAGACTTACTTTTGCTATTTGGATTTTGAGAGAAGCACCGTCACCGGTGTTTGAAACACTTACCTTTCCGTTCATATGCTCTTCTATAAATATCTTCGACATGTAAAGCCCTATCCCCCCCGTACCTGTGCTTGGATCTTTGGTAGTGAAATAAGGTTCGAATATCCTTGCCATAATCTTCTCAGAGACACCGCCGCCGTTATCAACGACTTCCACTATAATATTTTCACCATCCAGCTGAATATTAATACTTATAGTGCCTCGTGAAATCTTTCCGCTGTCGAGTCTCGCCGATATAGCGTCCTTCGAGTTTGCCAACAAATTAAGCATCACCTGCTTAAACACACCCTGATCACCTGTAACAATTAAATCAGAGCTATCCTGCTCTGCTGATTTCAACCTTTCAATAAATATACCCAATTCGCTGTAGTGCTCTTCCACAAGAGCCGTAACCTCTTGCACAGCTTCATAAATATTGAAATGAGTATCAGTTCCGTCACTCTTAACCAAATCACAAAAATCATCAATGGTTGAAGACATATGGAGTATAAGTTTAACGGCTTTGCCTACAGCCTCCTGTAAATACTCATCAGATATTCCTTTCTCGGCATGTTCATCCAGCATATCCTGTATAACTAAACCTAGTGTATTGAGCGGCTGCCTCCACTGATGTGAAATTGCAGTCAACATCTGCCCCCCCATGGCTGCAAGCTTACTCTGCTCGTGCATCACCTGCTCGCTTTTGCGACGATTTTCAGTCTCTACCATCACTCTGTTTTCGAGGGTCTGGTTTAGGTTTTCAAGAGCATCTTTCTGCTGAATGAGTAATTTTTCGATCTTTTTACGTTCACCAATTTCATTTTCCAGCAAATCGTTAGTAGCTTTTAATTCTTTTGTTCTGGAGTTGACCTCGGCCTCAAGCTTCTCGTTGAAGCTTTTGAGGTGCACTTCAGACTGTTCGAGCCTTTTTACGCTCTTGCTGAGCAGTTCGTTCGAGATTCTATTTCTATTGTACAGCTCGTAGCTCTCTAAAAGATGAGCAGTAGAGTTCATTATAATAGTAATGAGAGAAAATACAGCGTCCGGCACGTCTTCTTTGTTCATGTCCAGCAAGCATATAAACATGCCTCTGGTTCTGGAGACAGTTGAAAGAGCATGGACAAGCAGGGTCCCCCCCTTAAGCTTTACTCTTAACAGTGAAACACCTGTTTGCCTTGATAGCCAGAGCAAAAGTATTGTCCATAATCAGGTTATCGGTCTCGCTCAATATTTCCTCTCTGCAATCTTCCGGATGAAACCAGGCAGGCGAAAAGAGACCACTGTTCTCTTCTACCAGAAGAAAACCGGCGGATTTTATTTTTATAAGGTTTGAAACCTTGTCGTAGGCTTTATCTATGATCAGGTCGGAATTTTTCAGTTTATTCAGACTGGCGGTAAGGTCGTCCACCTCTATCACATTCTCAAGAGCCTTAAGAGTGTCATTCTTCTCCCTTTCGAGAAAATCAGCTCTCTCTTCAAGGAAGTGTAATCTATTATTATTGTTCATTTAGCTCACCGAAAAGAAGACTTCTTCTATTTCTTCAATCTGCCTGTCGGACTGATTCACTATCGGCTGTATAACCGATGCCGACAAACCGAGTGACTCCCATACCTTTGAATTAATTGAAGGTACAATAGTTGATTTTGAGATTGATGAACCGAATGCTATGGCTAAACAGTCAGCGATATTAATTATCGATGATTCTATATCCACAGCAGCCTCAGCGTGATGAAATCTCACGTTTCTGACCAGTTTAGAAGGAAATTTCCATTTATCCATCAATGTGCTGCCTACGTCTGCGTGCTCAAAACCAAATATCTCTTTCTCCACAGAAGCCAGAGGTCTGCGTTCCTTCATACTCAGAAAAAGCGAGTATGCAGAATGCTCAGGCAAAGCCCTGAAGATCACCAGCCTGCCTATGTCGTGCAGTAATCCGGAAACAAACAGCCTCTCAGTGGATACCCCCCCATCAACATATGTTCCGAGCAGTCTTGCGAAAACTCCGCATGCGATGGAATGTCTCCAGAACACTTTCATATTTGTCAGATTGTCCGGTATCCCTTTGAATGCTTCAATGGCAGATATGCCGATCGCTAATGTAGCTAACTCTTTAGTACCTATAATTGTTATGGCACGACGGATAGAGTCTATCTTGAAGGAAAACTGTAAAATGCACTGTTAACTATCTTTAGCAGTTTTGCTGACAGGCTTGTGTCCTTTTCCACCACGTCAGCCATATGGGAAGCTGAGCTTCGGGGGGGGAATTAAGAACTTCGTTGATTTTGTAATAGATATCCGGAAATGAAGCCAACCCCCCCACCTCTTTTTCCACAATCCATGCGGCAGACATATTGGCTTTATTCAGTTCCTTTGGAGGCGGAAAATCTTCTAAGACATTGTTATTCTGCGTTTCTGTATTGCATTTGCCCTGATCTATGGCTGATGCCAAGGTGAGTTTATTTAAGCGATATACCTCTTGCATGATATCAACACTCATGTCCGCATGCTGATAGTTCATAGATAAGATTTGTTCTGTTGTAGCAAGAGTTTCAACAGAGAATTCCTCTTCCGCAGCACTATCCAGTGATTTTTTTATCTGCACCGGCTATGTATGCTTCCGTGATGCCCCCCCAGGAGCGTGCAATCTTAATGTGCTTAGCCTCAAATACAGACTCAGCACCAAGCAGAAAACGACCATTAGGGCAGAAAAGGTCTTTCTCTAATTTCATTCCAGGCTTTATGTCGTCAATATAAACAAGTCCCATTTCTTTTCCTAAGTATTATTAATGATATTTTTTCATACCATAAATGCATGCACAAAACAATCTACATATTAAACACCCTCGTAATAAAGGGTGACGGTAAACTTTGCCCCCCCGTCCTCTGTATTCTCTGCCGTCAGCAGTCCGCCCATATGCTCTTCAATCATAATCCTTGACATATACAGACCTATCCCTGTCCCTTCCCCCCCTTCAGGCTTTGTAGTATAATAAGGTCGAATATACTGGTCAGAGCATCCTCCGGTATGTTCCCTCCATCATTACTGATCGAAATCACAACCTTGTCCGCCATATACTCCACAAAAACATGTATCTTCCCTGCCTGTTTCAGCATTTTTATTCGTTTTTCAGATATTGCATCCCTTGCATTTTGAAGAATATTGAGCACAACCTGCTTTATCTCGCTAGGGAAGATAAATACATCTGCACCATAAGAGGCTTTCTCATCAGGCATATCATTAATAAATATATCCGTGTCTTTATCTGTTTTTATGCAGAATTCGAAATCGATATTCTGGCTCTTCAGTTGTGTACCCACAAGAGATAAGCTCTGTGTCAGCACAGAGACGAGGTTTGCCTTCTCTTTTGAGTTTGTGGAATGGAAAAAGTTTCTGAAATCATCTATCGTATTCGACATGTGATTTATCAGTTTCATTGAGTTTTCGACGTATATAGTTAGAAATTTTGCATTAACTTCTCCGGCGTCATACGCGTCTTCAATATCCTGCGTATAAAGAGCCAGAGCGTTAAGCGGCTGTCTCCACTGATGTGCAATAGCACTGATCATCTGCCCCCCATAGCAGCGAACTTTGCCTGTTCAAAAAGCATCTGCTCATTCTTTCTTCTCTTGCTGGCCTCTTCGTTTACTCTTATCTCCAGATCACTGTTTATCTCTTCGAGCTGTTGTTTTCTGGCAATCAGCTCCTGATCCATGCGTATACTCTCTGAGATATCTCTGAAAACATAAACAAAGCCGACTATCTCCCCCCTTTATTGCTCAGAATAACAGAGGCGGTTATCGTCACAGTGGTTACTCCTGCTCCGCTGGCAGAGACAATATTCGCTTTGAATGTTCTCCTTGAAGTATTTTCCATAGATGTCAGCTCATTTGTAATACCTTCGCCCGACATATAATCATATATCTGCAATACATCTTTAACATTTTGTCCGATAAGAAAACGCATCTTCTGCCCGAGAATATTCTCACTGCTGCTATTAACCAGAGTGATCCTCCCCCCAGCTTATCTGCGGCTAGCACACCCTCACCGATGTTTTTGAGAGTAACATCCAACCGCTCCTTCTCACTCTCCAGAGCTGTCTGGATGCGAACAAGCTCTGAAATGTCTATGAAAACTACAATATAAGTATCAACCTCGTCGAGAAAGTCATTCAGAGGATGTACCGTACATAAAACAGGGAATGAAACCCCCCCATTCTTTTTCGTCATAGTGAAACGACCGCTGACCGCTGTATTTCTGTCTCTAGCCTCTGCCTGCAGTCTGCCTATATCGTTCTTAACTCCTGTAACGAGAGCAGAAGGGGGGGGCAGACCGAGCAGCTCAGACATCTTATACCCTGACATGAGCTGTGCACCGGTATTTGCATCATTTATGATAGACTCTTCACCTTCAGAGATAACGAGGATACCCGTGTTTGTTGTGGAGTCGAAGATGGATCTGACATATTCTTCTTTCTTTTTAAGCTCCGCCTCTCTCTCGTTGATCTTTTCCGACATCTCTTCAAATGCATAATAGAGTGTTCGCAGTTCTTTAAACACGCTCTTGTCTGCATCCGTGAAACCCGGCGACTGATTACGTGCTATCAACTCACTTCTGGAGGTCAGCAACTGTATAGGCTGATCAGTTTCCTTTTGATCAGATACAGCACTACAATAATAAAAAAAACCGACAAATAGTGCTGAGATACTTGTAACGAAAAGGATTTCATAAAATAACTTAAATGCGATATCTTCTCTCTGCTCCAATATCAGATACCAGTCGGCAATAGGGATTTTGAAACCTGAACCTGCGTATTTATGCTCACCCCCCCATTGGTAACCGACAACAATGTGTCCGCCATGATAAACGTCTTTAACCAGAGGATGAGAAAAACGGTTCTCTTGTACGATACTCATAGAGGCATCACTCGCGGAGACAACATCCCCCCCTTTTGCATCCACAATGAATATATTCGCGTACTCTCTCTCCCTGGCGCGTATCAAAGTATCAGCAATCAGCTTAAGACTTAGATCGCCCACGATATATCCGGAGGGCACCTGTATAGATACTCTCACTATATAATTCCCGGTAACAAGAGAGACAAAAGGTCTGCTCCAATACACGCTAAAATCCTGAAACCCACGGACATCACTCAGTTTTATTCCGTAAAAATCACTCTTGTGATACTTGCTCAGAGCACTGAACGACATCTTCTTTACATATTTGTCTCTATCCAGAATATAGATAGAGTCAAATATAGGAAACTTTTCAACTCCGGATGCAAGCAGCTGAGTAATATGCTCATCATCCCCCCCCTGCTTAGCATATGTATCCGCAATGACATTAAGATACCGCGTGGGGGGGCTTTCGAGTCTGGCGTTAACCTTACTGGCTAATGCATAACTCACAACCTGCAAATCCTGAGAAACTTTGGTTTTGTTAGATTCATATACAGAAAAGATGAACAGAAGAAATACAATAGTAAGAGGAATAATTAAAAAGAATGAAAATGTAAGAAGAAAAAGTTGCCCTATGCTTGCCTTTTTCTTCATTCCACCATGCCTTTGTAAGCTGTTTTACCATTATTGATTTCAAAGAAGTGAAGAGGCAAAAAAAAGCATCCCCCCCGTAGTCATCAAACTCCAGACCTACAAGCAACTGATTAGCTTTAGCCGCTCCCTGAGTGCGTCATTAAAAGTTTTACCTGCTTTAAGGTCGTCAAGGGAGTTAATAAGCATACTGGCAGCTTCATAACCGTATATACTCATCCATGACGGTGCTTTTTGGAATCTCTCTTTATATCTCTTTTCAAATTCAATATAAGCACCGATAGATTCGTTGATATAGTAATCGAAAAGTTTTACCCCCCCTTCTATGGCCTCGCCTCCAAGTCTGAAAAATTCATTGGAAGCAGCCCATTTCCTTATTTGTATCTCGGAGCTGAACCCTGCTTTTTTGATCTGCCATATAAGCAGAGAAGTATCCATGGCTGAACCTATAACGTAATACATATCCGGAGGATTGGAGATATCATCATCAAGCAAACTCCCCCCCAGACTCGCTCCGGAATCAGGATTAAACGACCTTACTGCACGCAACTCGCCGCCTGCACGCATATATGCTTCTGTAAACTTCCTGACAATATCGTTTGAGTATGACGCATTTCTCGAGTCATACATCACAACCACGCTATTAACGTTTAGCTTACCGATTAGATATTTAGCAATTATTTCAGCCTGCCTGTAATTATTATGCGGCATAGTCCGCATGAAATTATCACGCAAGCCTGCCAGAGCTGATGTGCTGACTGTCGGGCTCAGCATAAACATATCATGAGCCTCCAGCATAGGAACAACAGATGTGGCAACACTGCTAAGGTTAGGACCTATAACATATTTCACGCCTGCCGTATCCAATTCATTTAAAGCCTTTATGCTCACATCGGCTTTTCCATGGTCATCTTTAACTATGAGGTTCACCCGCGAACCTTGCTTAGCATGTTCCACAGCAAGCATGACACCTTGCAGAGTTGCCTGTCCCAGATCAGAATATCTGCCGGACAGAGTCCCCCCCATATAGCCGATATCTATCTTGTCTGTTTTCATCTCGCAGCCCAAAAAAAACGAGAGACAACAGTAAACACGTTGCAAATAATCTTTTCACAATAAATACCCCCCCTAATCTTGTCTGATTTATTATAACACGAGTTTATTCAGGAGTAAATATTGTTTGCACACAATAAAAAGGGCTGTAAACAATTTACAGCCCTACACCTTTCAACATATTAAACAATATTCTTAATAATTCTTACATTCTACAGAATCATGCCATTTCGTCCAGATTTACGCCCTTGTTCTCTTCTCTGGCACGCACTCTCTCTACCTCTTCTGACCTGACTTGCTCCTGCCTATTCTCACTCCTACGCTCCTCACTAATACGTTCGGAACGCATATTCTCTTCTCTCTGCTTCTCTTGTGCCCTTTCCGTACTCTCCATCTGCTCTCTTGCATAAGTAGCATTTGGGTTACTATCTATTCTGGTCATAATAACCTCCTTTTATCTGATTTATTGACCTGCGATGAGTCCCAGCAACTGCAGAACCCTCTGTGGATGCAGGTTGGCCTGTGCCGTCATAGCCGCCGCCGCATCTCTGCCCACTGTGGCCATATAATAGTTTGTAGTCTCTTCGGCAAAGTCGGTATCCTCATGCAGACTGAGGTTTGACTCATACTCATTATTCATATTTGAGATAAACGAAGTATGCGAATCCAGATTGTTTACCATGCTTCCGATCTTACTCGATGCGGCATCAACAGTCTTCATAACTGAATCAACCAGAGATACTCCCTTCTCAGCACCTGTGGACGTTGTAACATCCAACGCATAGGTATCGTCGGCTCTCATCAGCCCAAGCCCCCCCTGTGCCGAAAGGTCTCTGATAAACATACTCATGCCGTCCGGACCATTAATGTTGGTTGCCTGAGTGACAGATTTATTACTCACACTGACGTACCCGGAGCTTATATCAGCACCGTTTGCCACTTCAAAAACGATATCATCTGCCACGTTATAGAAATATCCTGTGGAAGAAGTATGTTCCTGCCCATTGTATTTAAGTGAAGCATCAAGCCCTGTGTCCGCTTCCTCTGTAAGCCCGAGCGTAGAGACGAAGTTTCCTGAGCTGTCATACATGCTCAATCTCGCTTCCTCGCCATATTCAACTGCTTCTATATTTAAAATACTGCTGCCTGTGGATGTGTCCAGTGAACCAGTGGCTATATTACCGCCGTTAGCATTGATAGAACTAACGATGTCGCTTAGTCTGTCTGTACCTGAGTAGCTGACAGAAAATGATGAATCAGCGTTACCAACAACAATAGTCCCTCCGGCAGACTGAAGTGAGTCGTAGTTCGCAAACTGCACACGCCATGTATCGCCCACACCTGCATCGGCAGATGTGAAATTAAATTCACTTCCGTCGAGCTTTGATGATTCATAGGCTTCAAACTTATCACCAGATGCCACCCAAGAACCCATCCTATTTCCGTCGGGGGGGTCAAATGCTGCATATTTCAAAGTGCCGCTGTCGAACTGAAACTTTATATCGAAATAGGAGTTCATCATCGCATCACTCCCCCCCCAGCTGGTTCCGGCCAGAGATGTGTTTGCGGACAATCCTCTGTTCCCCCCCTCTTCGACTGACGTAAGCGTATTATTGCCGTTAGTCAGTGAAAAATTGTATTTATACCCGTCATCGTTAGTACCGTCTGCGGCTATAGTGATCCCCCCCATTCCATTAACACTGAACTCTGTCCCCCCCGTCGTACCCGAAGCAGTAACCACCCCCCCTGTAGAGTTGTTATAAACATCAAATGCGGTACTGCTGGAAAACACTACTTCAAAATCTCCGTCAGCAGTTGCATTAGCACCATCAAGAGTGAAAGTAGCTGTTGTTCCTAATGTTTTTGAATAATCATAATCACTGCCCGTGATATCTGTTGTACCTGAGGGGGGGGCATTGTCGGCATCGTATAGATGCTTTGTTGCACCGAGGATATCTGTAAAATGATACGAGTCGGAACTGATCCTGTCAGTTGCATAACCTGCAAGCCCTGAATCAGAGCTTGTAAGGGTAGCACCTAGTTCACCGTTCAGGAGTTTCTTCGTATTAAACTCCGTGGTGGTTGCAACATCGTCAAGCTCGTCTATAAGGTCTTCTATCTCCTGCTGAATATTCTGCTTATCCTGAGAGGTCAGAGTGGTGTTCTGAGCCTGAATAGCACGTTCTCTGATGGTCGCAAGGATAGAAGATATGCCGCCTGTACCGGTAATGGCATAGTCTGCCGTCTGGAGCATACTTATATTGTCCTGAAGATTATCACTCAGTTGTTTGTTTGACATAATCGCTGCACGAAACTTGTTGATATAACCTGTTTCGCTCGGCGAATCACTGGCGGAATTGAATTTTTTTGCCTGAAGACAACCGCTCTATAGATTTGTTAACCGCTTCCTGATATCTATTCAGGTATAAACCTGATTTAGAGGCAACGGGATTGGACGCAAATGTAATGCCACTCATGGACGCACCTACATTGGCACTTCCTTGTTGTATTTTTTTCGCATCCTTGCCTTTATCGTATCGGCCAGGATTTCAATTACTTTAGAGTTTTTTTTATTTTTTTTGATTGGTGTCTCTTTTTAGGTCTCTCCATAATGATAAGAATAACCTGTAATCCTTAATGCATCGATCGGCTAACAGGAGACTCATAAGATAGGCTGTAAATTTGATTAACTAGAAATAAGCTTAAAGCCGCAGGACTTTAGAATTCGCCCTCTTCTTCGCTGGCTTTCTGACGTTTACGAAGGACTTTGTTATATGTGGATATAATGTCCCTTCTGGTGATAATACCGACGAGCTTTGTATTATCCACTTCATCGACAACAGGGAGGAGTTCTACATTCTTAAACCCGATGCTCTCGATCGCATCAGCGAGTGAATTTGAGGGGGGGAGGATAGTAGGCACACCCTTTTCGCAAACTTCGCCAGCCACGACTATATCCTCAAGCCCTTCTTCAAAAACAAACTCTCTGATCTCTTCGAAAAGAAGCACACCGACAAGAGTATTATCCTCTTTCACCACAGGAAAGTTGTTATGCTTTGTCTTGGGTATAAAATGCAGGACATCATAAAAACGCATGTCCTCACGTAGCGTAATAGGGTCAGGACGCATCACCTCTTTTACCTTTATATCCTGAAGCACCTGCACAAAGAATTCCCCCCCTTTGTGTATAGGTGAATCACTTCGCATTGCCACCTGATTCTCATACATTTTAGTCTTCCTAAGGAGCAGAAATGCGAGGGTACTAACCCACATGGACGGAACAAGCAGATGATAATTCCCTGTCATCTCACTGACCATGATGATTGTAGACAGAGGAGTATTAGCTATACCGCTAAAGAAACCTGCCATACCCACTACGACATAAGCCCCCCCGGGTTCGGGAGCCAGAATCGGCATTATATTATATAGTGCAAGCCCGACAAAACCGCCGACGGAAGCACCGATAACCATAGAAGGGCCAAAGATTCCTGCCGAACCGCCTGAACCGATACTGAAAGATGTGGTGAGTATTTTAGCAAAAATCAGGATAAACAAAAAAAACCTAAACCCAACTGACCGTGCATGCCGAGTTCTATCTGCGAATAACCCCCCCCTGCAAGAGCCTCAGGTATCATATAACCTATGCACCCTGTGAGGAAACCGCCGATAACAGGCTTTATATAATTGCTGATTTTCATCTGCTTAAAAGTATGGTGTATTTTATAAAACGTCTTCACGTACATCCAGCCGAAGAGAGCACACGCGAAACCGAGTATGGAATAACCGATCAACTCGATAGGATTTCTGAAGATAAAATCAGGCGTATCAAACAAAGGATCCCAGCCGAAAAAACTGCAAAAAACAGAATAAGCTATGATTGACGTGATAGTTGACGGCAGAAGTGCCTCATACTCCATATCTGAACTGGCATAAAGAACCTCTGAAGCGAATATCGCACCTGCAAGCGGTGAGCGGAATATAGCCCCCCCAACCCCCCTGCACCCATTCCGGCAGCAGTCAGAATACGCTTCTCTCTGTCCGAAAGCTTTAAAGTACAGCCCAAAAATGACGCAAAACCTGCACCAATCTGTGCGATTGGTCCTTCTCGTCCTCCTGAACCACCCGTTCCTATAGTGATAGCACTGGCGAGAGTTTTGATTATCGGGACTTGCCAGCGAATGTAGCCGTTTTTATAATGAATAGCTTTGATAGCTGCGTCTGTACCGTGACCTTCCGCCTCGGGAGCAAATTTATAAACAAGAAAACCAGATATCAGACCGCCGAGAGCAGGGATAAAAAATATTGTCCAGCGTTTCAGCTCTGTCGTAGCATGACCGAAATGTGCAGGTTCACCTGCAGTCTCCTCGACACGCATCCCCCCCATGAGGTAATCCATGAAGATATATGCACTCCCCCCCTGAAGCAGCAAAAAAAAGATTATAGCACCAATACCGGCGACCAAACCGACGATAGACCCAAGAATGAACCAACGCCCGATAACCGGCAGGTTAAATCGTTTACCTGTTCTCATTTTCAACCATGCCCCCCCACAATAAATGAATTCTTTATACCCTGCAATGATAAATGGGGGGGATCAGTATTTTATTTTGTGACGATGTTACTACAACTATAGATTAAGAAGTGAAAGTAAAATAATCAGCTTTTCCTGAAACAGAAGAAACCTTTTTTTTATCTGTGTATGATATGATTTTATCGCCGTCTTCAACAAGTTGCAGCTCTCTCTTTATCCTGTCAGGCAGACTCTGAAAAGCCTTTACGGTTGCTTCGTACTGCTGTTCTGATGGTTTCAGTCTGCGTGCCCACTCTGCAAAGTCATGGCACTTTAGAAAGACTTGAATGTTCTCCACCAAAAGACCTTCTGCCTCTGCGATGCCTGTTATCTCTTCTTCACGGAGGCTTCTATGATGAGTAGTATCCCGAATAAGTTCCAGCCTGTTTAAATCCTCGTCCTCTATCTTTGTGACAACTGAATCTATCAGGACAAAATATCCCCCCCCGGCTTAAGTACACGAAAAACTTCGTTCATAAACATACATGGATTATTAAAATGGTGCATGGCTATACGACAGCCGACAAGATCGAATGAACCTGCTTTATAAGGCAGAAACTCAGCCTTGGAAAGTGCCGGCATATCTAATCCCATGTTTTCTTTGGCTGTCTTTAACATGTTAAACTCAAGTCGGTCGTATATACTTCGTCAGCATTGAAAGCATTGGCAAAATGCCCTGCTGCACAGGCCACATCCAAAGCTTTATGAAAGTGTTTATCTTTGAAATATTGTGAAAAATACTCGAGATCAGTCCCCCCCACGGCGTGATCACTGCTTTTGAGATAATTCTCTGAACTATTATTGAAACCCATCAGACCTTCGCCAGAAAATCTTTTATGATATCCGTCTGCGTCTCCGCCTCAAGCAGGAATGCATCGTGCCCATAGCTGGATTCGATATTCACCCACTCAGGTTCGTGCCCGACCTCTTTCATCAGAGTAACCAGTTCCTCCGTCTGATATGGCGGAAAGAGGAAATCTGACGTAAACGTAATGAACAATGTCTTGGGCGAAATAAGCCTGAGAGAATCTTTCAAACTGTTTCTGCCGTATGAAAGGTCAAAGATATCCATCGCTTTAAGAACATATAAGTACGAATTGGCATCAAAATACTCAGTGAATTTATAGCCGTTATAGCGGAGATAATTCTCCACTTCAAAAAGCCCTTTAAAATCGTATATACTCAAAGGTGGCATATCTTCTGCTGAATTTATCGTGAAAAGACTCGTCAGACATATATGTGATATGTCCTGCCATTCTTGCAATCGCCAGCCCGTCAATTGGCATAACATCGTCATAGTAATCTCCGCCACGCCAGTTAGGGTCTTTCATAATGGAAAACTTGGCAATGGCGTTGAATGCTATCGCCATAGGCGTTATAGCGGCAGATGCAGCTATCGGCAGGATGCTCTTTGTAGCATAAGGGAAGGTTGCCCCCCCCACTCAAGAGCCTGCATCCCTCCCATCGAACCGCCAGCCACACAGTGGAGCTTTTCGATACCTAAGTGATCGACAAGCTTCTTTTGGAGTTTGACCATGTCTCTGACGGTTACAACGGGAAACTTTAATCCGTATCTTTTTTGGTTTGAGGATCAACAGAACTTGGTCCGGTAGTACCGAAACAGCTCCCCCCCAGAAAGTTTGAACAAATTACAAAATATTTATCTGTATCAAAAGCTTTGCCTGGACCTATCATAGGGTCCCACCAGCCGGGTTTCTGCTCGTCTTCACGGTTAAACCTGCGGCGTGAGCACTCCCTGTGAGGGCGTGGCAAACCAATATAGCGTTATCCTTCTCTTCGTTCAGTGTCCCGTATGTTTCATACGCAATGGTAATAGACGAAACAACACGACCGCTCTCAAAAAAAGAAATCGTCTTTAAGAGTAACAAACTGAGGTTTAACAACACCGACTGAATCAGACATATTACTTTGCATCTCCCATAGCCTGCTCGAAGTCCTCTATTATATCGTCAATATTTTCTATACCTACACTAACTCTTACCAGCTCTTTCGGTATGCCCGCAGATTTCAGTTGCTCATCGTTGAGCTGTCTGTGGGTCGTGCTTGCAGGGTGAGTGACAATAGTTCTCACATCACCGAGGTTTGTAGCATGGATAGCAAGCTTGATGCTTTCGATGAAAGATTTACTCGCCTCATAACCACCTTTCAGTCCGAAAGATATCATAGCTCCACTCCCTTTCGGCATAAGCTCTTTAAGTCTCGTATAATTCTTATTGTCAGGCAGATCAGGGTAGTTAACCCATGCGACCTTATCATTGCCAAGCAGATAACCTGCTAGTTTATAAGCGTTTTCGCAATGCCTTTCCATCCTGAGGGCAAGCGTCTCAAGTCCGTTCATGATCATAAATGCATTAGTAGGTGACAAACATCCGCCCACATCCCTTAGTATCTGAACTCTCATCTTTACAGCCAGAGCCATGTTTCCGAAAGACTCAGCATAGATAGTGCCGTGATAACTCGGATCTGGCTCAGTGAAAGAAGGGAAACGACCGCTCGCTTTCCAGTCGAATGTTCCTGCATCGACAACAATACCGCCCATAGCAGAACCGTGTCCGCTGATAAACTTTGTCAGTGAATGAAGTACGATATCCGCACCGTATTCAATAGGCTTAAAGAGGTAAGGGGGGGTAGCATAAGTGTTATCCACGATAAGCGGCAGTCCATTCTCTTTTGCTATGGCAGAGATAGACTCTATATCAGGGATATCACTCCCAGGGTTGCTTATCGATTCGATATATATCGCCTTGGTATTCTCATCGATAGATGACTTATAAGCCTCCAGATCATCCTGATCAACGAGCCTCAGCTCTATCCCCCCCAGCTTCCTGAATGTATGTATGAATAGATTATATGTTCCGCCGTAAAGCTTTCCTGAAGCGACTATATTATCGCCTGAGCCCGCGATAGTCGTTATAGCCATATATGTTGCGAACTGACCGGATGACGTTGCAACAGCGGCTGAACCGCCCTCAAGCATCGCGATACGGTTTTCCAAAACCTCCACTGTAGGGTTGGAAAGTCTGGAATAGATGTGTCCTGCTGCTTTCAGATCAAAAAGACTCACAGCATGGTCGATATCGTCAAACTGAAAAGCGTTTGAATGATAAATAGGCACCTGTGTAGCTCCGGTCTTCTCGTCCGGTCTGTAGCCCCCCCCGTGAATCGCAAGAGTTTCAAATCTGTGTTCGCTCATTGATTTCCTCCAAAAAAAAGCCTCTTTCCAAGGATTTGAAAAGAGGCGGTATGTACGCATACATATCGACTTATCTTTCCATACTTGGGTAGGAATTAGCACCTGACACCGACTCTCTTCGTCGACCGGCTGCTGTAGCGTCATAGGGCCTTGTCCCTCGACTACTCTCGATAAGTTTTCATAGTAGAGTATCTTTAATTAAAAAACTTGTAAAGCAGTTTTTTTTATTATCTTAATAAAAACATAGTTTGAATTTAATATAGATTCTGCTAAATTACTGATAATAGTATTTTCGGAGGTATTCTTATCTATGAAGAACGTAAAGATAGTCGGATTTATAGCCGCCCTCGTTATAGTTGGAGTTGTAATACTAAAGAACTATATGGAGAGAGAAGCCGTATTGACTGAAGACAGTGCAGTAGTAATAGAAAGAGTTACGGCTCAGAACTGGGAGGTCAGACCTGTCGGAGAGACCGGACTAACAACCTATACCCCCCCGGACGAATTAAAAAAAATATCCCCCCCGTAAAGCTCGACGGAAACGCGCAGGAACTGCTTGAAAGCTACGATGCTTACGAGTACGCAACTACGGTCTTCACACTCAGAATCATTCATACGGTTGCAAAAGAGGGTTTTGAAGCAGAAGATTATGCAGAAAAACTCGCCAGAATGGTCAAAAACGTAATGAAAGTCGACAGCTATGCATACAACGTCTCACCATATGAGAAAGATGGACTCACAGGAGCTTCACTCAGCGGTATCGCAAAGCAGAAAGGGAAAGGGATTGTTATTAATTCCGTGATAGTAACCAAAGGGAAAGACCTGTGGGAAACAACTGTCACCTATAACGACGACAGTAATGAACTGGACGAAATAGCAGTTAAAGTGCTTAAGTCTGTGGCGATTCGTTAAATTCTTCGAGATTATCATCCATACTGATTGCTGGTCTCCCCCCCGGAGCCAGCATCAGTCCTGTTAAAGAGAAACACATTATAACCACCTCCGAGTCTCCGAGGGCATTTTCCGTGAGCCCTTCAAGCAGAAAGACGAACATGATGAACAATGCTGTCTTAATGTAAGCCCCCCCTGATCTGCGTCTACGCCAAATCTCCCAGATTATTGAACCCAAAAACCCCCCCATAAGAGCAAACAGCCCGAAAAAAAACCATGGAGAAAAGTATACTGTATGTATGAATTGTGTGCATGAGCTCTGCTGGAAGTGGGAACGTCGATATATTTCGATACTTCGGATGTAAAATTACGTTTTCCGTATCCGAATATCGGTCTCGCCATAATAGCCTCACTGGAAGCCTCCCATAATACTAGCCGTGTGCCTATGGATGACGTTGTCACAGAAGTATTGTTCAATGTCTTCATAAACCTACCCTTTGCAGTCGGTATCTGAGAAACAGCCACTACTAGAATCACCACTGCAACCACGGCAGGGATCAACCCTTTAAGCCTGTATCTGTAAACTACCATTGCAAAAACTGTAATTATAAAAGCAAGTATAGGTCCTCTACTCCCGCTTAATATCAAAGCAGGTGTTACGATAATCAGTGTAGCTATAGCGGTATAAAGATGTCCTCTCTGTTTATAACCTCTAAAAACAATCACGCCTAATGCCGCCACGCCGGCCAAAGCCAAGACGTTACCGTAAGTGAGTGAATGAGAAAAGAAACCGTCAGCTCTTGACATATCCAAATAAAAATATTCAGCTATCCCGTATAAACCTGCACAAATAGCACCGTAGAAAACAAAAAGCATGTAGCTTATCTTGTCTCTGCCTGCAAAAACCACATAGATCGACGGCAGATAAAAAAGCACCCAAAAGCTTTCATAGGTCTTCATTGAGTTTTTCGGGTCAACTCCGGCAAACGTCGAAATGGTCTCTGCTATTACCATCATGATCAGAAATACAAAGAAGAATTTCTTTAATATTGAATAGTCACGGGTTTTATACACCTTATAAACTGCCATAAGTATAACGACAGCAAGTGCCATCTCAGCACCCGATATCGAAATTGAGTTCGAAAATGCTCCAAAACGTAAAATAACAGTCGTAAACAAATCATATCCTCATAATTTATTTGTCCCAACTATAGTTTTACATCAAATATTCTCAATCTACAAATCATTCCGAGTGTCCACGTTTATTATTTATCCATATCCGCATACGCTCAAGCAGCTCATATTCGACAGGGACAATAAGCAATGTAAGAATAGTGGCACTGGCAAGACCGCTGGTAAAGGCTGTCGCCATGCTTGACCACTCTACTGATTTATTCGGAAAGCCTATTGCCATTGGGAGCAGTCCGAGCATTGTTGTCACCGTGGTGATCAAAACAGGACGCATCCTCTGACTGCATGAAGACATGACAGCCTCTCGCAGCCCCCCCATCCCCCCCTCTTTTCGGCGGACATTCATAAAATCTATCAGAATAAGGGAGTCGTTGACTGCTACACCTGCAAGACCAACAACCGCAATAAATGACTGAATAGTAAATGTGGAACGTGTGATAAACATTCCATACACAACTCCGATTATTGCAAATGCGATTGCGGACAGTATCAGCATAGGCTGAAAATAGTCGTTAAACTGTGCCGTAAGCACAAGATAAATTCCGAGAACAGCGATAATAAACGCTAAAAACAGCGAAGAAAATGCCCTCTGCGTCTCTTCAAATTCACCACCGAAAGCGATCACAACCCCCCCGGGATATCTTTCTGCGATATCGGCGAAGTGCGTTTTCACCAGATTCTGCACTCTACCTGATGACAACTGATCCCCCCCTTTTGGAATATTCGCACTGACAGTTATGGCAGGGTTGCCGTTATATCGCCTCAGAACATTAGGCTCTGTGTCATACTCTATAGACAGTACATCCCCCCCGATATAAACTGGACGCTTATCATCCTCCACCACAGGGAGCATAAGGATATCCTCCGGATTGACAATACCTTCACCTGTGGGATTGTACGCATCGGCTTTTTTTTCGACAGTTTGACTCTGAGGTCGACCTCTTCGTCCGTGGATCGGTATTTGCCGGCATACATTCCGCTGAGAGCACCGGTAGCCACCGCTGTTACATAAGTATTATCCAGACCGAACCTCTGCACTTTATCATCTATCGCCTTAATCTTGAGGGCTGTCTGAGGTTTTGCTCTGTTATCCTGCAGCTCCTGAAGAACCTGCGTCTCTTTATTCGATCTAAGATACTCCAGAACTTCATCAGCAGCCTTTTCTGCGAGATCAACCGAACTGGCCGTCACTCTGATGTTAACATCCTTACCGACCGGCGGTCCTGTATTCTCCCCCCCAAAAAGATTGACCTGAGGTTTAACCCCCCCCATTTCTCATAATTATTCTCGGCATACTGTATCAAATCCTGCCGCAGATAATCGAGATACAGGGCGACATCATTATCTTCTATATTTTTAAAATCATGATCACTTACATTCGGCAGGGTCACGATGATAGAACCGTAATAGTGCCCTCTGTGACGAACGTAATCCTGATCTTCAAAAAAATCCAGCATAGCCTGAAGCAGATGAAGCTTCCCCCCCTTCACCCTTCGACATTATATATTTCGAAAAATCCTTTACTATCTTATCTGTTATCTGAACAGGAGTCCCTGTGGGCAGTTCAAAAGTCACATGATATCTGTAATAGCTGTCGGGGGGGAAGAACTTTACCTTTATGAGCGGAACTATACCCGTTGCAGATAAAACTAAAATCCCTATGGCGATCCAGAACACGACTGTCACACCCAAAAGTGTTTTTATAGAGTTATTAAGAAAAACCGTAATCAATCTGCTGTATATCTTCCAGAAGAAGCCGAATATGCCTCCGGAAACATGGGCATGGTCGTCCTCTTTATGCTCTTTTACTTTTTTAGGTCCCCCCCATTCATAATAATGAACAGGAAGTATTATCAAAGCTTCTATTATCGATGCAGCAAGAGCAAATATTACAGTGAGCGGTATAAAAGCGAAAAAAATCCCCCCCCGTACTGCCTGTCATGATGAACATAGGGATAAATGCCAGAATAGTGGTTATAGCGGAACTGGTCACAGGCATGAATATCTCTGCCGTACCGTCACGGACGGCATCTCTTAACTTCTTACCGTTCTGCAGGTGTCTGTATATGTTCTCCACAATAATAACGGAGTCATCAACGATGATCCCCCCCGATATCAGGACGAAAGCAAATATTGTAATTGTATTAATAGAATAACCGAAAAAAACTGTTTATCATTACAGCAAAAAGGATAGAAAACGGAATACCGACGGATGTGAGAATGGCATTTCTAAAACCGAGTGCCATCCAAAGTATTATCACTACAAGGACAATACCCATAAGCATGTTACCGCCCAGAACCTTTACAGAGTCGTTGATTTCCAGCGTGGAGTCATGGGTATACACAACAGATATGCCTTCATCCTTGTGTACCCTTTCGAACTCTTCAGATACCTTACGTACTGCATCGGCGATGGTTGAAGTATCACCCATTCTCAGTTTTTTTACTATGAGCTGGACGGTGCTCTCGCCATTAACTGAAACGAGTGTATCTGGGTCTCTGTTGCTCATACCTGCATATACAGTCAGATCACGAACCCTTATAAAATTGCCGTCGCCGTCCTTTCGAACCACGGCGTTAAGCAGATTATCCTGTGACGAAAATCTTGAACCTGCATCAAGCATATATTCAGTGCCGTTTTTCCTGTAAACCCCCCCGGCCGGTATTTTTATATTAGCCAGCTCTATGGCTTTAGCCGCTTCATAGAACGAGACTCCATGTTTGCGGAGCTGAGCACTGGAAAGAGCTACATGGAACTCCTCATACAGTTCCCCCCCCGATTTGGTAACACTCTCTACGTTAGGGATTTTTCTCAGATCGGTTTTAAGTTCGTCAGCCAGCATCGACAAGGTTTTATTCGCTTCATCCCCCCCTGCAATATTCACGGCGATAACAGGAAGAAACTCCTCCGTATCTATGTATAAAAAGTGGGGGGGTTCATCAACCTCTGCAGGCAGGTCATTTTTGATATTCAGGATACGCAGACGAAGCTCATCATAGAGTTTCTTGTAGTCAGAATCATCCACAAATTTTATCTCAGTGCTGGAAACATTACGCATAGAGTTGGACTGTATGTATTCAACATTCTCCAGCCCGTCAAGGGCATCCTCTATTTTAGTGGTGACAAGAGCTTCGACATCCTCAGGGGGGGAAGCCCCCCCATAATATACTGTGTATATGAATACTTTACCTATATCCACAGGCGGCATATTCTGAACTGGAGAGGTTATAAAGCTGTTAACTCCAGCGATCAGAAAGATTGCAAAGAGTACATTGATTACGACCCTTTTGGATATGATAAGATCAATAAAACCTCTCACTTCGCAGCCGCCTCAAGCTCCATTCCGATCTGAAGCTCTGGTGTAGAACCTATGAGAACCATCTCTCCGTCTTTCCCCCCCAGCACATTTACTTTCACGCTTTTGCCTGTCTGTTTTATCCGCACCTTAGGGTTTGCATATCTGTTAGTAATGGTGTCCTGATGCACCATGAAGCCGTCAGTATAGGCTTTTACAGGAATCTCGACAAACATACCGCCTATTCCACCCGTATTTATGAGCAGTTCGACTTCACGCTTTCTCGTACGTTCGTCGAAAGCAGGATTCACTCTACTGACAACTGCCTTATGAGGCTTGCCATTTAAGAATATATCTACATCGGCTTTTGACTGCAGAGATTTAAGCTGTTCGTTATCTGCAAAGACAGGCACGATAAGCTGCCTGAAATCCCCCCCTGCAGTTGCAATAGGCTGTCCTACGTTGATGAGCTCGCCAGTTTCAAGCGGTTTGCTCGTAATGCTCCAGCCGACAGGAACTTTGATATACTGCCTATTCAGCCTCTCCAAAAGCTCTGCTAAAGAAACTTCAAGAGCTGCTTTATCCTGCATAAGTTCGGCTAAAGATAGCTCCGACTGATCAAGGGTGTGTTTAGCTCCGTCGAGTCTGCTCTCGCTCTCGGCTTCACTCAGGTACAATGACTTGACTCTGCTGAATTCCTTCTTCTGATAGGCGATACTATTCTCTAGTCTTTTGATTGTGGCATCCAGCTTTTTGATAGATGTCTGAACTGAACGGATGTTATATCTGGTAAATGTGGGGGGGTCTATGACAGCGAAAGCCTTTCCGCCTACGATATCCCCCCCCATATTATAATTAACTTCGATTAATCGACCTGCTGTCTCGGCAGTGACACTCATACTCTTAACTGCACGGGTGTACCCCCCCGTTATCTTACTGCTCTTCTCCGCAGGCAATACTGTATATGCATCAGCAGAAAAAACACTAAATACGAAAAAAAGATAAAATAAACAACAATCTGGTCACAATCCACCCCCCCATAATCAATTTCTATAGGCAATATGAACTGTTTGTATGCAAATTGCCAATCATTTTTTTTGTCAATACTGCCCCCCCAAAGAATCCATCTGAGTCATGAATATACGGGATGGATATCAGATAATTGCCGTTTTTAAAGTCATCATCGCATGAAGGGGGGGCGACAAGTTTATACCCTGTCTCCTCTTTAAGAAACTTCTCTATGACATCAACAGTCTCTTCGGGTTCCATTGAACATACTGAATAAATCAATCTGCCGCCGGGGGGGGCCACAAAGGCGGCTGCCTTCTTAAGCATCTCGAACTGACGGCGGCTATTCTCTTTCACATCGTTGATGTGTCTCAGCCATCTGACCTCAGGGTGACGTTTTATCGTCCCAAGAGCAGTGCAGGGAGCATCAAGCAGCACGAGGTCAAACTGAGCCTCGGTCTCAAGCCACATCAGATCCTTCTGAATGAGGTCGACATTTTTCACGCCCAGCTCTTCCATATTCTTCTGTAAACCTCTGAACCTTCTGGCACTCTTTTCCACAGCGAAGACTCTCGCTTCAGGATATGTCCCTGACAGCACAAATGTCTTTCCGCCCGGAGCAGCACAGCAGTCGAGTATAGACATAGGGTGACAGTCGCCTGCAAGCTTTGCTATGGCGTATGAACCCCCCCTGTCCATCACGTAATCATCTGTACGCTCTTCGAGTTTTTTCAGCTCAAAGGTTTCTTTATCCACACCGTAAAAAGGCGGTTTCTGATTAAGGTCAGTTAGAAAAGCCTCAAGCTCATCCCCCCCGAGTCTCTTCTCCCATCTCTTAACAAACCAGCTTGGGAAATCTTCTCTGATATTATAATTCTTAAGAAACTCGTCCTTCTGTCTGTCGACACTGCGAAGGATAGCGTTCACAAAGTTTCTTTTATGCTGTTTCACAAGTGAAACTGTTTCATTGACTGCCGCATATGCAGGAACATCGTCTATAAAGAGTATCTGACATGCACCCAGTGCAAGTGCTGCACGAAGCTCAGGTCCGGGTCTCTCTTTATATAACGTGTCGAGACACTTCTCTATAAAGCCGAGATGTCTGAATGTCTCAAAATATATCTTACGATAAAGCCTCTGCTCTGCGGAATCTTCAAAATATTCCTCTTTCAGCTCACCTTGATAGAATGATTTTAAAAGTTCATATAATCTTTTTCTGTCTCTTCCGCCCATTATCCCACCTTCGAGGCGATAGCCTGAAGACGTTTAATACGCTCCTCTACAGGAGGGTGAGTCGAAAAGAGCGAAAGCAGACTTCTCCCTTTGAGGGGGGGATTCATGATAAACATGTGAGCAGTTGCAGCATTTGCCTTCTCCATAGGTATGTGTTCCACACCGCCGGAAATCTTAGCGAGGGCACTGGCAAGGGCTCTAGGCTTACCCGAAAGGTGTGCACCACGTTCATCAGCCAGATACTCTCTCGATCTGGATATCGCCATCTGCACAAGCATTGCCGCAAGAGGGGGGGCTAAGATACTCATGACGATAACTGCCACTATACCGAAAGGACTGCCGCCCTCTTCATCGTCGTTATTAACTCCGCCGAACATTGCCGCAAATCTCGCCCAGTCGGCAAGCATCATGATAGCACCTGCGAAGGTGGCTGCTATTGTTCCGATCAATATATCTCTGCCGTGGATATGGGCAAGCTCGTGAGCGATAACACCCTCAAGCTCGTCCTCGTCAAGCAGCTGCATAATCCCCCCCGTTGTCACGGCAACAACACCATGCTCAGGGTTACGCCCTGTGGCAAATGCGTTGGGTGTGGGGGGGTTGTTCATTATATAAACCTTAGGCATAGGGAGCTGTCCTTTTGTTGCAAGGTTTCTCACTATCCTGTAAAGGGTCGGCTGTTCTGCCTCTGTAACTTCTTTCGCTCCATACATCTTGAGCACTATAGAGTGGCTGAACCAGTAAGATACGAAGTTCATCACCATTGCGATTCCAAATGCGAAAATAACGCCGCCTCGTCCACCGATAGCCCCCCCACCTACAAGTATAAAAAGCACTGTAAGTAACACCATAAGTAATCCGGTCTTTAGCGTATTGCTGGTCATATTGCCTCCTGATCTTTATATAAATTCTTTAATTCATTTTCTATTAGTTCCACATTAACCCTTGTACTCCTGCATTCACCGTTCGGGCGTCTGTTGCAAAAGCCTATAACAGGGAGTGGATACGTATCCTGTATACCGCTGAGAAGGTCACGTTCGCAGGCAACCGCAAGGATAACATCCGGTCTGGTCTCCTTCACTATTCTGCGTGCGATAGTACCGCCTGTGGCTACATTTATAGCTAAATTATATCTCTCTGCAATTTCTACAAGGTCTTTTATATCACATTTTCCACAACCCACACACTTCCCTATATCACTGGTCAGTTTCAGAGCACAGTCGTCTAGCTGCAGGCAGTGGGGGGGCAAAAGTATGAGTATATTCTCCGGCGATTTATGTTTCATAAGATTTCTGACAATCTCATTATTTATGTTGATAAATGCCCGTACAATCCTGTCCTTCTCCACACCCAGCACTTTGCCTGTTCTGAGCACTACGGGGGGGAGTGTCAGTCTCTGAGCCACCCTTCTGAAACCTTTCACCTGTCCGAAACTCTTCCCTGTGAGTGCAGTATAGGCAAACACCATAGAGAAGAATGTCATGGAGACCGCAAAAAGGATAAATAGCCCGGTAACGACACCTGCCACAGCACTTGATATGACTGCAGCTCCTATGGTCATAAAATACCAGACAATTAACCCTGCACCGAAAAGCACTGATCCCGAGAGGAAAAACAGTGCCATGAAGATTGCTCTATCTTTAGATATCATCTTTTTATTCAAAACGCTCATCACCTGTCAGTTTAGTTCCGGCGAGAAAACTCCCCCCCACCGGCATACGCTTCTTCCCTTCCGGCTGAAGCTCAAGGATCTTCAGACCGCCTGTGCCGCATTTGATACAGAAACTCTTCTTATTCAGATCAAATATTCTGCCGGCTTCGAGGTCTTCCGGAGCTTTGACAATCTCAGCTTTAAAAAGTTTTATCGTCTTGCCATTCAGAGACGTATAGGCAGTAGGCCAAGGAACAAAACCTCTGATCATACACTCTATAGCCTCGGATGACTTTATCCAGTCAATCTTTCCGTCCTCTTTCTTCATCATGGGAGCGTATGTCATATCCTTCTCTTTCTGCTTGATCGGGGGGGTTATGCTGTCGAAGGTTTTCAGTGTTTCAATAAGCAGTTTCGCACCTGTCTCAGAAAGCTCTTCAGCTATATCTAGAGCCGTTTTCTTCTCTATAGCGTCTTTTCGACCAGCAGGATATCTCCTGTATCAAGCCCTGCATCCATAAGCATGGTCGCAACCCCCCCTGTCTCCTGCTCGCCATTTATCACTGCCCAGTTAACAGGGGGGGCAGCACCGCGATATTTAGGCAGAAGTGAAAAGTGGACATTTATAGGGGGGGCGTATTTAGGCACATCTAAAACCGCCTGAGGAAGAATCTTACCAAATGCAGCCACAACCAGAAAATCAGGCTCGGCAGCTTTCAACTGCTCCAATATCTCGTCATTATTCTTCAAAGATTTCGGCTGAACAACCTCTATCCCATGCTCCAGAGCAAACTCTTTAACGGGAGGAGCCTGCATCTGCTTGCCACGCCCTTTCGGTTTATCCGTCTGCGTAACAACAAGAGAAACTTCTATGTTATTTTCGATTAATTCTCTAAGTGTCGGCACAGCCATTTCAGGTGTACCCATAAATACAACTTTCATATTTTCCTCTCTTATATCAATAACAGGTACATTAATAATACATAATCCCTATTAAAACAATGCTTACTGTAGTGTTCAGGCATTTATACCCCCCCCTCTTATTCAGATAAAAAGGGGGGGCATAATCTGAACAAACCGTAACCAATAAGCCGGCTAATCCTTAACAATTCTTTTCATATCTGTTATATGCTTTAATAAATATTAAAAAAAGAACAGCAAAACACAAATCAGTCTACTGCCATAATCGGGCAAAATCTTCACAATTCTTTGCAAAATTTGCATATGTACTTTCAGTTTTAATAATATATTATCAATCTATGGAAAAGACATTTGCATCGAGACTGAAAAAAATACTGATACTGGCAGTTGTCCTCAACCTCGTGATTATAATCATGCAGGGGGGCTCAACACGGACAAGACTATCCACAGCTCACGTAACTCACTTATACTTATAGGCAAAACCGCCCTTTCCTCTTTTGAAGGAGGGAGAAGAGCTCACATTTTACTTAACCCTGAAACAGCAAACAGGTTCAGAACCTTCGTTGACAGCATAGGTCAGGACTCAGGCGTAAAGAGCCTCTACCTTTTCAACCAGAACGGAGATATCCTTTTTAACACAAAAGATATTCAGCCGCCGACAATTGCCCCCCCGTCCATAGCTCCCCCCCACGCAATCATAGAGACCAAAAACGGTCTTTTTATGTATCACACCCTCACGAAACCTCAGCGGATGATGGGCGGCATGCGAAATCAGCAGAGGCAACCCCCCCCGGGGGGGATGTTTAATGACCAGGTTCTGGTGGCAGGAGTCCTACTCGACACATCGGCACACATAGCAATCGTCAGATCGGAGATCAGCTTCCTCATAGGATGATCCTCCTTGAACTGCTCCTCATCGCTGTATACGTCTACACAGCACGCATGCTGAAACTGAATGCTGAACAGTCGAAAAGACTGGAAGCATCAGAACGTGAAGCAGAGCTGGGAAAGATGTCAAAACTGATGGCACACGAGCTTAAAAATCCGCTCAGCACAATAAAAGGTCTGATGGAGTTCTCTGCTAAAAAATCAGAAGGCAAGCTGAAAGAGATATCCGAAAGCTGTGTTGATGAACTCTCCAGACTCGACAGGATCATCAATGATTACCTCTCATACGGCAAGGACTTAACACTCAACCTCGAAGAGACAAACATTAACGATCTCGCCGCGAATACGGCGAAACTGCTCGACATAGATGCACAGAATAAAGAGATCAATATTCTATTAATAGGGACATCTGAACCTATTCAGGCAGATAGCGAAAAGATACGTCAGGTGATGTTCAACCTTCTGCTGAATGCGATACAAGGTGCTCCAAGCAAGAGCGACATATCAGTCATATTGAAGAATAATAGTTTCGTTGTCGAAAACGAAATTGAAAATAGAGATTTTGACCCGGATTTTCTGGGTAAGCCTTTCTATACTACAAAGACTGTCGGAACAGGGCTTGGGCTGGCGATTGTAAAAAGGATAGTTCAGCTCCACGGCTTCAGCATCGATATCCGCTCCGACAAGAAATTCAGTGTGGAGATTAAATATGCTTAACACACCAAATGAACTGACATGAAAATACTTATAGTAGACGACGAAAAAAACCACAGACTTATGCTCAGACTACATCTGGAAGACGCAGGGCACGAAACCGCTCAGGCGGAAAACGGCATGCATGCTCTGGAAGCTCTGGACAAGGATACATTCGACGCCATCCTCCTCGACATGAAGATGGACGTGATGGACGGACTCACTTTCCTCGGGATGATGAACCGCAAAGGTTTCTCAATACCTGTCATAGTCATAACAGCTTTTTCCAGCGTAAAGACGGCAGTAGAATCTATGAAGCTGGGTGCTGTGGACTATCTCACTAAACCTGTGGATATACCTCAGTTAATGGACGCTCTCGGCAAGATCGGCGAATCGACCAAAAGCGAAACTCTAATACCTGCCGACGACTATAAATTCGGCGGAATATACACTAAAGAAGGGCTCGGACCGGTCATAGAACAACTCAAGCTGGTTGCACCCACAGACGCCACTGTTCTCGTACTTGGTGAATCAGGAACGGGTAAAGAACTGGTAGCAAAGTCTATACACGACAACTCCAGACGCTCGGCTAAACCGTATCTCGCCATCAACTGTGCGGCTCTCTCCGAAAACATAATCGAAAGTGAACTGTTCGGACACGTCAAAGGTGCTTTCACCACAGCCGTTAAAGATAATAAAGGACTGTTTGAATCGGCTGACGGCGGAACTCTCTTTCTGGATGAAATAGGCGAACTCTCTCTGAATGTTCAGGTTAAGCTACTGCGTGTTCTGCAGGAAGGCTGTTTCGAACGCGTAGGCGACACACGTACTATCAAAACTGATGTGCGTATCATCGCTGCAACAAATAAGAATCTGAAAAAAAACTGTCCGAGACAGGGGGGGATTTTCGTGAAGACCTCTACTTCAGACTAGCCGTATTCCCTGTGGATATCCCTCCGCTCAGGGAACGTAAAGAAGAGATAGCCCCCCCTTTGGTCAAGTTCTTCATAGAGAAGCACGCAGCAAAATTAGGTAAACTAATCAAATCTGCCGACCCTGCATACATTAAAAAACTCTCAGCTTACGGCTTCCCCCCCGGGAATATAAGGGAACTCGAAAATATTATCGAGCGGAGCATCATCCTCACCACAGGGACTAAGCTAGAACCTGCCACCCTTCCTGCATTCGGAGGGGGGGAAAACAAAGGCGGACTGAGTATCAGAGATAACGAGAAAGAGCTTATACAAAAAGCCCTGAAAAAAAACAGGCGGCAACAAAACCAAAGCTGCCGAAATACTCCAAATATCACGAAGAACCCTGCACAATAAGATAAATGAATTTAATCTGGAGGACGAATAATGAGATATCTATTAATTGCTATCCTGTCTATGTCAGTTTCTTTATCTGCACACGCTAAAGAGGGCTTTAGCGGTTTTTTTTAGATATAGGGATACTCGGCATAAGCTCCACGGACTCGCTTATGGTAAGCGGTAATAACGAAGAGATCGACAGCTTGTCAGAAAACTCCGACAGGTTTGGCAAAGGGCTGGGTGTCATACTCTTTGACCTTAATTACAAGTCGAAACAACTCACCTATCACGCAGGGACACCGTTTGACTCAGGCAATCCTGAATTAGAAATCGGCGTCTCGCTGGAAAATGGCGGTTCGACATATGATGTCTCACTCATCCTGAACCCTCTGGGGGGGAAAGTATGGGAAGACCCCCCTATGTGACAGACAGGAACGACACCACCGACCGTTCCGCCGGTATAAAGCTCACATATGAAGGTATAGCCGGAACACCGCATCTGGCAGTATTGAAAATAATGAACCATAACATCGACGGTGATAAGATCGGCGACAGATTCTCATCCATGCAGCGTGACGGCTTCACGTACGACCTGTCAGTCGGCTATGACTTCATGCGTGCCAAAGGGAAACTGACACCGTTCATAGGTATCACCAGAGACGACAGAGACGGTGAGGCTCAGGATAACAACGGAGCATACATAAAATTCGTCGATTTCATGAGTCTTTCAAACGGAACACTCATGTCAAGCATCTCCATCGACTATAAAAAAAATATTCCGAAGAGAACCCTATCTTCAACGAAACACGTAAAGATGTCGAGCTTGGAGCATTCGCAAGTTACCGCTGGATGAACCCTTTCGGTTGAAGAGAAAACATATCTCCTTCATAGCAGGAGCTTCCAGCCGTATGTCTAACATAGACTTCTATGATGCGTTGACAGTTGCAGGGGGGGGCATTACTTTCGGCTTCGACTTCTAGTCGTTTAGCGACGACAGGCATAATCAGAGTTGATTTTCTGTACTACCAAGCTTTACGGCTCACGATGTGAGCCTCATAAGGCACAGATAAACCTGCGGAGGTCGTCCAGCGACGACAGGCATAACGCTCACGAATATAAAACCCATAATTAATAATTTGTACCCTATCTACGTCAGGTTCACACAATGAGCCTGACGTGTTTGTATATGGTGTAATAAAAGTTACACTTGATTAACGGACAGTTTTGGTATAAAAACTGTCAGGGAGTTATACAAATGAAAAAGTAGTCATACTTGGCGGAGGCTTCGGAGGTCTCTCTGCCATTGCACATATCCGTAAACAGATCAAAAAGAAAAGAGTCGAAGTCACCTTAATAGATAAGAATAATTTCTCACTTTTTACCCCCCCTATGCTGCCTGAAGTTGTCAGCGGAAACGTGAAACCTGACAATATCGTTCTGCCCCCCCTCAGGGAGATCTGCGTAAAAAAAACAGAGTGAACTTCATCCGTGACGAAGTGACATCTATAGATACGGAAAACAATAAAGTGACCTGCAAATCCACCACCCATGACTATGACTACCTGATAGTCTCAACCGGTTCGCAAACTAACTTCCGAGATAATCAGTCGGCTATCGAGAACGCCTTCGAGTTCAAAAACATCACCGATGCTATAGACATAAAGTATCTGATCATAGAATACCTAGAAAAGGCCAGCCAGATGACAGACCCTGCCGAAAAGAAAAAAACTCCTGTCATTCTCTATCATCGGAGGGGGGGGATCACAGGTGTTGAGCTTGCAACAGAAATAAACGACTTCATCAAAGCGAAACTACGCAAAGAGTATAACACCATCAGGCAGGATGAATACGACATTACTATTTTCGAATACTATAAGACTATACTGCCGTCAATCGACGAATCGCAGGCCGTCAAGGCACAGGATATCGTCAGTAAAAGCGGCATAACATTAATCAACAATGCAAGTGTGCAGGATATATCCAAAACCTGCGTTTCATACTGCGTAAACGACGAAACCTTCACGAAAGATTCCACCATAACCGTCTGGACGGCAGGTGTTATGGGGGGGCAGGAACACCTTCAATCTATCAGTGAAAACAGTGCCCCCCCAGACAAGAGACTTTTTATCAATCACTCACTCACACCTGAAAACTTTGATAAAGATAACATCTTTGTCATAGGTGACAGCTGTGCATACAAGCACAAAGAAAATATCCTTCCGCCCGTAGCCCCCCCTCTGGCTATGCAGCAGGGTATCATGGCAGTCATAAACATAATGCGTAAGATAGACGGAAAAGAGCCTAAAGAATTCAGCTATTTCCATTTCGGCTATCTGGTGTCGCTCGGAAAGAATAACTCCGTAGTAAACCTCTTCGGCTTCAAAATGCGTGGGCGTTTCGCCTATTACGTGTGGAAAATGTTATATCTATACAAAGTAGGTATGTTTAAGAAGCAGATCGCAGTGTTTTTCGACTGGATTATGACAGCCTGGTTCGGAAATGAATCTGTCCTAATTATCGATCAGCCAACAAGAAAACGGTCAAGTAAACAGGAATAATCTGTACCCGTTGATATCAAATACTTTCTAGTAGGCTTAGTAATAAACAAGATTATTTACGCCGACATTCATATCACTTACCTTTAGCTTAATTCTTTTACGATTTATTTACAGAATATATGTGTAATATCCTCTTATCTTCATAAGTTATATGTTTAAGGAGGATAGTATGTATATGCGTAATATAATTATAGTAGTACTCATGGCACTGTTGTTCTGCATCGGAACGGCTTTTGCCTCATCGAAAGCGGAATACGAAAAGAGAGCCTCACTGCTGGCTGAGTTTCTACACACGGGGGGGCGGGTGACAGTGGCTCACTCTCTGGGTAAATTCAAAATCAATGATGCCTCTTTGGCAGAAAAAGGTTTTACCTCTTCATACTTTGCCGAAATCATTAACAGCAAATATAAAGAGAGCACAGGCATCGACATTGCAGCAGGGACAGGAGATGTCGATAAAGAGACCCTGAATCTGCTCAAAACCCTCTTATCATCCAGCAAAAAAAGTTGCAGACGACAATATGGCTCTCATCAACACCCCCCCAGGCATAGGGTTCAAGGGTTTTATCCCGGCAAGCTACGGCAGACAAGTCTCTGACCTCTTCTTCGACCAAACGGGAATCAAGCTTAAGCAAACAACAAAAGTGCTGAGAAACGCTTACAACAAAGCTGATGCATTCGAAGAGTCGATACTCTCAAAAATGGAAAAATCAGATTACCCTAAGGGTAAAATCGTCTTCGAAAAGGACGGCAATGATTACAGACTGATGAGACCGATTTATATCAAAAAGGGATGCCTCCCCCCCTGCCACGGAGACCCTAAAGGTTCTATAGATGTCGCAGGCAGAAAAAAAGAAGGCTACAAGGCTGGTGAACTCAGAGGTGCTATCAGCGTAAAAATCCCATCAAAATAGACAATATCTCCATTCGAGGGGGGGTCTTCTCATATAGGAGGTCCCTCATTTTTCACCGGAGCTGAAAATGAAAATTAGAATAAAAATATTATTAAGTCTTCTGGCAATATTCACCCTTGTGCTGCTTTCCAGCATTAATTCAAACTGGGCTTTAAAAATGGTCCATGAAGACGTTATCCTCATACGTGAAGACGTGATAGTCAAGTCAGGCAAGCTCTCTCACATTAAGTCTCTCATTAATAAGTTAGAGAACTCCCAAAAGCTCTACTACATAACGAACTCCACTGAAACAAAAAAACGAAATAGCCGTTATAGCCAATGAAATCAATGCCGCATTTAAAGACCTTGATATTCTCCTTGGAGACAAGGCCGAATCTGCTGAACTCAAACAAAAACTGCGTGAGTTTGCCGTACTTATCAAAGAGTATAACGAAGCAAATATAAATCTCGATTCTCTGCTTATGAAAGCACCTAACCCAACTGTTAAGAGGATTATACTGACTCAGTTCTTCGGTAAAATAATAACCCTTGAAGTAGTCATGAACAAGCAGATCGAAGACATCCTCAATGATTATAAAAAGATTGCAGATGACAGAATGAACAGCATCATCTCAGAAACCATCAAAAATGCCATAATCACTGCGGTTTTTGCGGCAGTCACACTTATCAGTGTTTTACTAATGGGGGGGCTGTTGCTCGACAGGATCATCACCAGACCTATAAGGAAGACAACACAGATATTTATTGAGATGATAAAAGACATCAAAGAGGGGGGGCATGGAGACCTATCCAAAAGGATAAAGCTCTATTCCCGTGATGAAATAGGTGAAATGGCGACATGGTTTAATGCTCTCATAGAAGAGCTTGAAAACACCTTTATCAAAACACTGAACCTGCTCTCCTCCTCTGCAGGCAATATAATCCCTATCAATGCTTCTATAAGCAAAGCGAAAGATTCAGGGGGGGAAACAAACCTAAACAAATCATCTCAGGTAGCAACGGCAAGCATAGAAATGAGCAGTAATATCTCTGAGATTCTCAATATAACAAATAATCTGACACAAATCGTAGACGAGACTGTCAGCATTGCAGGGGGGGAAGGGCGGGAGATGCTCATCAAAGTAACCGAAAGTTCTGAAAAGACCTGCGGTGAAATCTCTAACCTGTCCAAAGAAGCACTAGGGCTGGAAAGGGATGCAACCACAATCAGCAGTATCACGAATGTCATTGACGACATATCAGAACAGACTAACCTTCTGGCTCTGAACGCTGCCATAGAAGCCGCCAGAGCAGGCGAACACGGGCGAGGGTTTGCCGTTGTAGCCGATGAAGTGCGGAAGCTGGCAGAAAAGACTCAGCAGTCCACCAAAGAGATAAACGGCATGATTGTAAAGATGCAGGCTAATACTAAGCGTGTGAGCGAAGTAACTAATATCGTAGCCGCATCGGTGGAAACACAAATGGATATCACAAACGAATCTCAGGAGAGCTTTAATAAGATAATCGCACCTGTACAACAGCTCAGCAGTCAATTTTCTAATATTACGGCAGCACTGGACAACCAAAGCTCCACCACAGAAGAGATATCCCAGAATATTGTCCATGTATCGGAGATATCACAATCCACTAAAGAGGATATCGTCAACCTTATCAGCTCAATGGTATCCCTTTTGGAAAATATCGAACATTTGAGCAGTTTATACACAAGTTACAAGTATAGTGATAAGCGAGTCCACTTGATGAGTATAAAATTTGCAATGATGACTTATCTGAAAGAATTTTTTTTACACAGTATATGGCTGACAACTGCAACATTAATCTCCAGCAGGCGGAAAACAGGCTTAAGAACGTGTTTACGGAGATGACAGAAAAAGACCCTGATAACGCAGACCTATACTCCCACATGGGTCGACAGGCTGACGAGATTATCGCTAAAACTTCGGGATTCTCCTGCAGTTTAGGCTCAGAAGATAATAAATACGCCAGAGATTATATTAATAATCTCATACAGGCTACAAAGGAATATTTCGAGGCACTGGACAGTGCAACTCTTACTTAGATACATAGGGGGGGGAGGGGGGGGAATCCCCCCCCTCCGTATCATATTTTTTTTCTACTGAAAGATTTCTTTGCCGAGAGTCTCCAGCAACAGATCAGCACCCTTATACGTTAAATGATTACCGTCCATATAGTATGAATACTCATTATTCGTCAGCTCGTAATATTCGCCATTTCTTAATATCTCGGAGGGCTCAAGGATTGTCACAGCCGTTTCTTTTTCCAGTCTTTGCAAAATGTCAGAAACATTCTTTTGGTATTCATTATGCCCCCCCGACACTGTTTGCCTTATATCTATTGAATTATGGTAATTAAACCTCAGCTTTAAATACTCTGCCTTTGCCAGTATAGATGGAACATTGAAATCAACTTCGGGGGGGATATTCGACATAACATAAACCCGCTTACCGTTACTCTCAAGTTCCTGAACTGTTTTCAGAAGCTGTGCATAAATATACTCTGGATAAGTGCCTTTTCTGACTTCCTGTTTATTCTCATCATACAGAGTGATTTCTTTACCTTTTTTTCCCTTTTCTCCCCCCCTCAACATGGATAACCCACCTTGCAACTAACACAACCTTTTTGATATTGTCATGCTTATAAACTATATCCATAACTTTTTGCACTATATCGCTGTGACAGTCTTTGCGTTCATGCCCCCCCATGCCGTATAGCGGTACTAAACCATTATAAGCCACCAGCAGACCGGCATGCCCGTTTGCCTTGGCATAAGTATCAAACCCCCCCGGAGCTATAGCCCCCCCTGCATGCGAATCCCCCCCAAAAAGGATGAACTCAGGTTCGCCCCCCCCTTTATCACCTATTCGTTGAATAGTGTCATATGTCAGTCTTGCGGTTCTGTGATCCTTACAGCTACCTCTCTTTTGCATCTCGTCATGTCCATGGTCGATACTATGGACACTCTCAGGCAGCCTCGAAGGAAACCCTTTGGTCCAGTAAAGGATACTGCCGGATAAACAAAAAAAATGACCATGACCGCAAACGTCCGATAGAAAAAAAACTTTTACATTCTCAGGTTTATACTTTCTAAACGGAGTCTCAACCAATTTATAAGTAACGGTGGCGAATATAAAAGAGATCAGCAATAAGCTATAGGTGACCAAAGTTTTTGTATGCTCAGATATATTGATTATATCTTTATATTCATTAAAGAATGTCAGAAGCGGCCAGTGCCACAAGTATAAGGAGTAAGATATCAGCCCTATAAAGACTAACGGCTTCATACTCAGTAATTTTTTTAGTATAAGTCTCAGAAAGCCCTGAATATATGAGCAAAAAAAAGCTCCGAAACACGGTAAAAGTGCTGATATCCCGGGGGGGAAAGCTGTTTGATTTGTATATCCGACAACACTGACCAATATCATTATTAGTCCGATAATCCCTGCAATGTTCATGACTGCAAGGCTTCGCGGCTTAGGCATTATCCCAAGGGCGAGCAGAGCTCCCAGCAAAAGTTCCCATGCTCTGGTGTGTATAAAATAGAATGCGTCACTTGGATCGATACGCATCATGATTAAACTAACCAGAAACGACAATGTGAATAGCCCCCCCATAATGTACTTTAAATAGGCTCTGTTCAGATATCTGGCTATCAGTATGAGAATTATTGGATAGAATATATAAAACTGCTCTTCAACAGACAGCGACCATGTATGCAGTAAAGGCTTCGTCTCTGCCGCACTATCGAAATATCCCATCTGACGTCGAAAATATATATTCGACCCAAAGAAGACCGTAGCCGCAAGACTTTTACCATAATTACGCAGATCATAAGGCATTTGTATCAGAAGGCATATCAGTGTGGTTACGGCAACAACGAAAAATAATGCAGGGAATATCCGCCTTATCCGCCTTACGTAAAAATTACTGATAGTAAATCTGTCCTGCTCAAGCTCCTGCAGAATAACAGTGGTTATCAGAAAGCCGGATATCACAAAGAATATATCCACGCCAACATAACCGCCCGAGAACAGACTGCTGCCGGCATGATAAAACAGTACAGGAAGGACTGCAAGGGCACGTAACCCGTCAATATCTTTTCTATAGTTCATGAGAGCAATCTAACAACCTTCAAATGTCGATTTACTGAAAGATAGCCCCCCCATCAGCGATTTTGATATACTGCAAACGTTCAAAAGTCTGCACCTGCTTAACCTTCTTTTTGGTTGCAAGCCCAATAACGTCATTGAGGGTTTCGAGATTTCTGTGTTTCATCCATGACTCAAGTCCGCTGTTAAGGTCAGAAATCACGCTGAATCCATTCTTATAAAGAGAGGATGTCACCTGCACGGTGCTTGCCCCCCCTGCCAGCAGATATTGGATAAGCATATCTTCATCGTAAACACCTGTTGAAGCTGAGATATCTATACCGCACTGCCTGCTTACTATAGCTATCCAGCGTAAAACTCTATATGCATCTGACGGAGCACTGAAAGTATGTACAGGCTCGAGATCCATTGTTCTTGTATTTATCTTCATGTGGAAATACTTATTAAACATAGTGACACTATCGGCACCTGCTTCCTGCAGTTTTGCCACCATATTCGGTATGGATGAAAAATTAGGTCCGATCTTCACCGCAACAGGTATATCAACAGATTTTTTGACTGATTTAACCACTTCGAAATACTTCTGTTCAGCCTGCTGACCTGTTATATCGGATTCGAAGGGGGGGATAAAAGCTACATTCAGCTCAATAGCATCGGCACCGGCCTCTTCTATATTGGAGGCGAAATCTGTCCACCATTTTGTCCCTTCACAATTAATACTGGCTATAACGGGTATGCTCAGCGTATCTGCGGCGTTCCTCACATATTCGAGATATTCACCTGAACCGTACACCATCGCCGCATCCGCAGTCATATACTCGTATGCTTCAGGGTGGTATGTGTTGTCGATGTCGCCTGCATCCTGTCTTATCTCCTCTTCGAAGAGTGATTTGAGAACAACTGCACCGGCACCTGCGTCTTCTATTTTACGCAGATTTCCCATGTCTTTTGTCAGGGTGCTGCTCCCTGCTATAACAGGCTGGTCATATCGAGCCCCCCCATATATTTAACGCTAATATCTGCCATGATTCCCTCTTTAATTGTCTATATGTAGTTTTGCAAACTTTCTTAATTTATCTGTCATTGCGAACAGAGTGAAGCAATCTTCTAAGTATATTTACGTGACCCAGTTGGAAGATCGCCGCAGCTTCGGCTTCGCGATGACGATTTCTATACTGAAAAACTCAATCCTTTATCAACAGCTCACGAGGCTTTGATGTTCCGTCGCTGGGGGGGGCTATCACACCCTTCTTTGACTGATAAACATTGAAAAGCTTAATCCGTAAAGCTTTTCAAACGACTTGTCTGGAGTAAATCCAGCCAAGGTCTCACAATTTCACTTAAAAATGAACAAGTCCATTTTATAAGTGCAATTGGCGGTGCATCCATGCACCTTAATCCTTTATTAACAGCTCACGTGGTTTTGATGTTCCGTCACTAGGGGGGGCTATCACACCCTTCTTCTCCATGATCTCCACTATTCTGGCGGCACGGTTGTAGCCGATGCGGAGATATCTCTGTATCATAGATATTGAAGCAAAACCTTTCTGTTTAACCAGAGTGAGTGCTTCGTCATACTTTTCGTCCATCTCGGATTCATCTATCTCGTCAGGGTCGAAAACCTCTTCTTTGACCAGATCCATATTATATTCCGGTTCACCAAGGGTTTTGAGATATTCAACTATCCTGCCCACCTCATCATCAGATACGAAACAGCCATGAACCCTCACGGTGTCACTCATCCCCCCCGGCGGGATAAACAGTGAGTCCCCCCCTTTACCAAGCAGAAGTTCCGCACCGCTGGTATCTATGATGGTCCTCGAGTCAACCTTTGACGACACTCTGAAAGAGAGCCTCGCAGGCATATTCGCCTTTATGATACCCGTGATAACATTCACCGAAGGTCTCTGAGTAGCAAGAACGAGGTGTATACCCACAGCTCTCGCCATCTGTGCAATACGTATAATCGACTGCTCCACCTCTTTACCTGCCACAAGCATGAGGTCTGCGAACTCATCCACAATAACCACAAGAAACGGCATAATAGGCAGTTCAGGATCCTGTTCAGCTTCTGGTTATAGGATGCAAGGTTACGCACCTTCATTGCGGCAAGTACGGAGTATCTGTTCTCCATCTCTTCCACTACGTTCTTAAGTACGTTCGCCGCCTTTCTAGGGTCTGTGACGACAGGGGGGGCGGCCAGATGAGGAATATCTTCATATATGCTGAGCTCCACCATCTTAGGGTCTACCATAATGAACTTAACAAGCTCAGGCGGAGAGTTATAAACTATCGAACATATCAGTGTATTAACTGCAACGGATTTACCGCTTCCCGTTGTTCCCGCCACCAGAAGGTGCGGCATGGAAGCAAGGTCACTCACATATGCCTTCCCCCCCGAAATATCCTTACCCATAGCAAACGGGAGTGCCGCCTTGCCATTAGTAAACTCTTTAGACTGCATCAGCTCACTGAGGAATACCATAGCTCTGCTCTTATTAGGCAGCTCGATCCCCCCCACGACGCTTTTACCCGGAATAGGGGGGGCAATTATCCTGACACTCACGGCAGACATGGCAAGTGCCAGATCGTCTGAAAGGTTAGCAATCTTATTTATCTTAACACCCGGTGCAGGTTCAAACTCATAGAGCGTAACCACAGGTCCGGCTGAATCTCGCGTATCTTACCGTTCACACCGAAATCAGCAAGCTTAGACACAAGTGTCTCGCCCTTCAGCTTAAGCTCGTCCTCCGATTCCATCTTATATTCACGAACAGGCTCATCCAGAAGCTTGATAGGCACATTATATTTCCCTTTCACCCTCTCCACCTGCTGAACCTCCTTGATAGAAGGCTCTTCATACGGCTTTTTCATAATAGGCTTATCAAGTTCCTCTTCGAAAACAGGCTCAGGTTCTATCTCTTCCTCTACGGGTTCTTCTATGACTGGTTCGGATTTAACCTCATTCTTTATCTGGATACCCGGGACTTCACCCTGATAATCGACATCCTCTGTCTCCGGTTCAGGCTTTTTAGCACGCTTGGGCAGTTCTGTTCTCGCCAGCTTCATAAAGAACTTAGGGAACAGCATAAAAAGAAGCAGTGTAATGATAAAACATGTGATAACTATGCCGCCCACAGTACCGACGATAGCCTTGAAAAAAATCAGCAGAAAAAAGACCTGCCAACCCACCCATAGGTTTGGACGGAAAGGAGAAATCACTGCCGCCGAAAAAAACCCGTCATAGTGGCGAGCACCACACAAAGCAGTATATATAAAGCAAACCTTAAACTGGTCTTTTTGAGTTTCATCTCCTGATTCCTGCGGTGGAAATGCAGTCTGGCCGTCAGCCATATGAAAACGACAGGCAGGATATTTGTAGTCCAGCCGAAGATAGAGGCAATAAAATCACTGAAATATGCCCCCCCGGTCTTCCCAAACAGGTTAGTCACCTGCTGGTCGTAGTTAGAAAATATAATGAGAGTCCAACCCGGGTCGGACTCGGAATGAGAGTATATAGCCAATGTCGCAAAGACTGTAAAAAAGAGTACAATCAGAAAAATAATATCAGCTTTAAGCCCTTTGTTATCTACATCCATATAATTGCTACTATCCCCCCCACTATCAGGCAATAAAGTGCAAAAGCTTTAAGGCTTGCCCTTTTTATAAAATATACCATAAATCCTATGGCAAAAAATCCACTGATAAATGCCGCAAGCATCCCTGCACCATAAGCCGCAAGTTCGCCCACCGGCACGGCAGACATGTGTTTAGATTGTAATATTATAGCACCGATTATGGCAGGTATGGACATAAGGAAAGTGAACTCTGCCATCTCCTCACGCTTTATCCCAAGCAGTAGCCCGACTGCGGTTGTCGCCCCCCCGGCTCTTGAGATACCCGGAATAACAGCAAGCCCCCCCTGAACAACGCCTATTATAAATGCAGTAAATCCGGAAACCTGAGACTGACCCTTATATCTGTCAGACACCAGTAATAATAGAGAGGTTACTATCAGAAAATACCCGACAAAAGCAGGTGTGGTGAATATACCTTCGACAAGGTCCTGCAGTGTGAGTCCGATAACTGCGGTAGGGATACTGGCTATTATGATACCCCCCCACATGAATCGCTTATTCTCAAAATACACAATCTTATACTCATTACTCAAAAGCCCGAGAGGGCAGAGAACCAGCTCAAAAATACGCCTTCTGAAATAAACGAAGACCGCACCGAGGGTCGCACCGTGCAGCAGTGTATCAAAAAGCATCCCCCCCGGCTGTTCAAAGTCTTCAATAAGCGACTGGGCAAGGATCAAATGCCCAGAGCTGCTCACGGGTAAAAACTCCGTCAGCCCCCCCTGAACTATCCCGAGAATAACAGCGTGAAAGATATCCATCTATATCTCCGTAACAACAGGGATCACAAGCGGTCGCCTGTCCAGATTCTTTTTAAAGAACCTCTTTGTGAGCCTTGTCAACCCACCTTTCAGCTCCAGATAATCATAATCGTCATCTTCCAGTAAGTCCTGAAGGTGCTCGGTCATAAAGTCCTTCAAGGCGGTCATTTTATCCTCTTCCAGTTCGAAACCTGCCGTCTCAAAAACCGGAGGAATTATATATTCGCCGTCTGATTTCTTTTTAAACAGAACAACAGACACAGCTCCGTCACGGCAGAGATGCTTTCTGTCTTTTACAGTCTCTTCGTCCATGGCAAAATGCCCACGCAGGTCTATAAAAACCTTTCCGTGCGGAACATCATCGATCATCTGTATCTCCTCATTATCAAAGACAGCCTTCTGACCGTCTTCAACAAGGAGCACATTCTCTGGAGCTACGAAAGAAGTATCCCTCAGCATTCGCTTCAGAGTGATCATATGCACTGGTTCACCGTGTACGGGAATGACATACTTAGGTCTGGTGAAGTTCACCATGAGCTTTATCTCTTCCTGAGATGCATGACCTGACACGTGGATTCTGCTCTTGCCGATGTCCACTACTTTTCCGCCCGATTTATAAATAAGATTTACTAAATTTATCAGGTTTTTCTCATTACCGGGGGGGATAACTCTGGCGGAGATAACGAAAAGATCCCCCCCCTCTTTTACGCTGAGATCCTTTCTGTCACCCGAGACGATACGGTAAAGGGTGGAATTAGTCTCCCCCCCCTGACAGCCTGTAATAATATAACAAACCTCGTCATCGGGGGGGAGCTTTTTAGATGCTCTGAGACCTATCATGATATCTTCGGGCAGGTCTATGTAACCAAGAGACTTAGCAATGGAAACGTTCCTGTCGAGGGCTGCACCCTCTAAGACAACACGTCTGCCGCACTCTCTGGCTATATCGAGTATCTGCCTGAATCTGTCGATATTTGATGAAAAACTGGTAAAGAATATACGCCCTTTTGCATTGCGAAAGACTTTTTTTTCAGATCCTCTTTGATAGATGATTCCGATTGTGTAAAGCCTTCATTCAGAGCATTGGTCGAGTCCACCAGCAAGGCTGTCAGCCCTTCTTCACCTATCGCTGTGAAATCAGCAGGGTTAAAAGGCTCACCACCCGCAGGGGGGGATTGATCGATCTTGAAATCTGAGCAATGCAGAGCACTGAAATCTCCGCACTTGATATGCAGAGCATAAGTGTCACTGATAGAATGTGTCACAGGGAGGAATTTCACGGAGAAATCACCCTCGATGACCTCTTGCCTCGGGTTAATAGTACGCAGTGTGGGCGAAACCCTTTTCGTACCCCCCCTCTTGGCCTCTAATATACCTAAAGAAAGTTTGCCTCCATACACAGGTATATTATAAGCACGGAGCAGAAACGGAACAGCACCCACATGATCCTCATGACCATGAGTTATGAATAATGCCTTAAGCTTATGCTTAATCTTATCCAGATACTCAAAATCAGGGATGACATAATCTATGCCCGGAAAATTGTTATCTGCGAACATTACGCCGCAGTCGATAATAATGGCGGTTTCTTCGGTCTCATAGACATAGCAGTTCATGCCTATCTCACCTACTCCGCCTAAAAAAAAGAAATAGAACAAGACATAAGCTATTCTAAATAAGTCTAAGAGAAAACACAACCCCCCCGACTAGAGAGGTTTAGAAGATATTCGTGCTACTGTTTTATTACAGGCATATTTATATTCATTTTAAAAGTTATCATACGCACGGAAAAAAAGAAATATAGCAGACAGAAGCATATTGAGCTGTATGTTCAGCCCGACATAATCTAACAGACAAAAAAGGATACCTGCGGCTATACACGCAGTTGCATATATCTCCTGTTTAAGAACAAAAGGAGTATCACCTATCAGGACATCACGCATCATTCCGCCGACTGTCCCTGTGATCACGCCAAAAAAAATACTGCCGAAGTAACCGACACCGGATTCAAGGGCAATGCTTATCCCTACCACATTAAAAACGCCGAGACCGAGAGCATCAAACCAGACCAGCTTCGTATAGGTCTTTTTGAGCTGTTTATAAAAGAAGAAAACAAAAAAATGCGGTGGCAATGGACAGGATAAAATACCTGATCTCAGTAAAAACAAACGGAGGGACTTTGCCGAGAAGAGCATCCCTTACTGTTCCGCCCCCCCCGACAGCAGTTATTATCGCCAGAAAACATACTCCATAAAGATCCAGATTCTTGCGGACACCTGCTATAGCACCCGATGCGGCAAAAGCTATAGTCCCTACTATATCCAACACAAGCAAAAGGGTCATGATTTATCCTCACTGGCGGCAACCTTTAAAACTCTTTCGGTAAACATATAGCAGGCAACAACGGACGTTAACACATTAACCGACATGATCATATACATTATAACAAGCTGATACACAACAGCTTTCAGCGGTTCTACCCCCCCGGCGATAAGAAGACCTGTGGCAAGCCCCCCCGGCAAAAGAACAACCCCCCCAAGGGACGCGATATTATTCAGTACAGGGAGCATCGCGGCTCTGATCGAAGTATTAATAGCCTCTTTCATAGCAACCTTCAAGGTCAGCCCGAGTGCAAGCATCCCCCCCTCGATAACCGAGAGACGGGCCTTGCTCTCCGAATGCAGTCTGTCCAGACTCAGGGTATAGGCATTCATAGCATTACCGAGAGCCATTCCTGCAACAGGCAGAACTGCACTCATCTTAACAGGGACAGCACCGGACAAAAAAAACAGGCAGAAGCCCAATCATGGACGGTATATATATTGCAAAAAAAATGCTCTTCGGATACATCTGCAGTCAAGCTCCAGCCTTGAGCTTGCGGTATAGGCAGCGAAAAGCGACATAAACGCCGCGAAATAAACAACATGCCACACGTTTTCCAGCTTAAAGATATACTCAAGAGCAAACCCCCCCATGGCAAACATCTGGATGATAGAACGAGCACCTGCTATACCTATCTGTTTCTCCAGCTTCATCCCACGCTTATACGACATGGATAAGACAAACAAAAAGAAAATTGCAACTGCTATACCTGCACCAAGCATACCCACCTCTTAAGTATATGTTATAATACTTTATATGCGGATAAAAAAGAGGCAATACAATGTTTAAACAATTTATGATCGACAGCAAAATTTCCAGAGAGGATTATGACAAACAGATGCTTGAGCTGCGAACAGAGCTCATACGCACTCAATACAAGTTCAAAGAGTACAACAGACCTATGCTCCTTGTTCTGACAGGGGGGGTTGACGGGGGGGCAGGCAAAGGGGGGAGATGGTCAATGCTCTGGCGGATGTTATGGATTCCAGACTGCTTGAGGTGGCGACATTCTGGCAGGAGACCGATGAAGAGACCGAACGTCCATACTATTGGCGATTCTGGAATAACATGCCTATGGGAGGAAAGCTTGGCATTTATTTCAACGGCTGGTACGAAAGAACTATACGGAAATATATGAGCGGCGACGATGACGAGACCATCTTTCTTGATAAAATGAAAACTGCTGAAAAACTAGAAAAGATGCTGGCACTCGACGGAACAGTTATAGTCAAGATATGGGCTCAAATAGGCAAAAAGGAACAAAAGAAAAGGCATGAAAAACTTGCGAAAAAGTTTGAGAACGCTACTGAAATAACTGAACGTGCGAACTGGTATTATTCCAAATACGATAAAATGATGTCTGCTGCCGAAATGGCATATAAGGCGACTCACTCCGAGTTTGCCCCCCCTTGGGAGGTCGTCGACTGTTCAGACAAAAGATACAGAGAGATACGCTTCCTGCAGATAATTCTGGAGAGTATGAAAAAAGCACTAGAGGATAAGATGCCAAAAGGCGGAACTATCCCTGCAGAACAGATCAGCTTCCCCCCCGACAGACTCGGTGCGGTCGATCTTACTAAAACTGCCGATAACTACAAAGATGAACTGGCACAGCTTGTCACGGATATAAAACCGCTTGCTTGGGAAGCACATGACAAGGGACTCAGCTCTATGCTTGTCTTTGAAGGCTGGGACGCTGCAGGAAAGGGTGGATGCATCCGACGGTTACTCAGAGCTGTCGACCTCAGACTGTCAAAAGTTATCTCCATAGCAGCACCGACTCAGGAGGAGCTGTCAAGACACTACCTCTGGCGGTTCTGGAGGCAGGTACCCCCCCGTGCAGGACATATGTCCATATTCGACAGGTCGTGGTACGGGCGTGTTCTCGTGGAACGCATCGAAAATTATGCGAAACCTGAGGAATGGTTCAGGAGCTACGACGAAATAAACGACTTTGAGGCACACCTTGCAGAGCGAGGGGGGGTCATGCTTATCAAATTTTTTTCTGCATATCAGTTCTGATGAGCAGATGCAAAGATTTGAGCAAAGAGAAGAAATCCCATGGAAACAGCATAAAATAACCGAAGAGGACTACCGCAACAGGGACAGAACACCGGAATATACTGATGCATATAACGAAATGTTCTTCAAAACCGACACCCCCCCGAATGCTCCTTGGGTTGTCATCCCTGCAAATGATAAAAAAATACGCAAGGATCGAGGTGCTGAAAACTGTGAAGAAAACACTGGAAAAAATGCTCAAAAAAACAAATTAACACCTGACAATTTTGTTTTTTTTGTAATTATGCTTGCAAATGTAAATCAAAAATATCCTAGGAGGATTATTAATTGATCTGGCTAATAGGACAAAACGGGATGCTCGGAAGTCAAATCGCTATCGAGCTTAATAACGCCGATATACCTTTTGAAGGGACAGATATCGAAACCGATATCACAGATATAGATCAGCTAATTACATTCGCAAGAGAAAAGAACATAAAATGGATAATTAATGCATCAGCCTATACTGCTGTTGACAAGGCTGAATCGGAAGAACTAAAAGCTCAGAAGATAAACTGTGCAGGAGTGGGGGGGAATATAGCCCAGATAGCTGACCTGCTTGGTGCTAAAATGATCCATTTTTCTACTGACTATGTATTTGAAGGGACTAGTCAAGCTCCATATAAAGAGACTGACCTGCCTCACCCTGTGTCCGCATACGGCCGCACCAAATTAAGCGGTGAGCTTGAATTAGCCAAAAACACAGCGAGATATTTTATATTCCGAATAAGCTGGCTCTACGGCGTTCACGGAGCTAACTTCGTAAAAACCATGATCCGCCTCTTTAACGAAAAAACTGAGCTCGGGATTGTGAATGATCAACGTGGAGCTCCCACATATACGGGGGGGACACTAGCAAAGAACTTGATCAAGCTTATACAGTCAGATTCAGATGAGTTTGGCATATATCACTACAGCGACGAAGGGGGGGATATCACGTGGTATGACTTCGCAGTTGAAATACGTAGGCAAGGGGGGGTCGCAAGAGGGCTTGCTCCTGACGGGGGGGTCACACTCAACCCTATCTCAACAGCACAGTTTCCTACACCAGCCAAAAGACCTGCCTATTCAAGATTTGACAAAACTAAGGTCAGAAACTTGGGTTTTGAAGTAAATGACTGGAAAGACAACTTAAATTGTTATTTTAATGAACTGGAGAATATATAATGAGAAAATTTAATAATATTATCGTGACAGGCGGCTCAGGCTTTATCGGGGGGGCTAACTTTATACGCTATATACTTTCAGATACGGATTTCAAAGGGCGTATCATCAATGTGGATAAACTGACCTATGCGGGCAACCCTGAAAACCTGCAGGATGTTGTGGCAGGTATAGATGAAAGCAGATATGTTTTTTCGCATACCGACATCTGCGACTATGAAGCCATAGATGCTCTTTTTGCTAAATACAATGTCGACTGCGTAATCCACTTTGCTGCTGAAAGCCATGTTGACAGATCGATACACGGACCTGGCGAATTTGTCCGCACAAATATCAACGGCACTTTTACCCTGCTGGAAGCAGCCAGAAAATACTGGTCTGACAACAAAAATACTCTTTTTCACCATGTGAGCACCGATGAGGTTTTCGGTTCTCTGGGTGAGACAGGCTATTTTTACGAAGACACACCTTATGATCCAAGAAGCCCTTACTCGGCATCTAAGGCATCCTCTGACCATCTCGTTCAGGCATATCACCACACATATGGGCTGAACATAACAATGTCCAACTGCACAAATAACTACGGACCTTATCAGTTTCCTGAAAAACTTATACCTGTTATGGTTTTAAATATCCTTGCCGGAAAGAACCTGCCTATATACGGAGACGGCTTAAACATCCGTGACTGGCTTTATGTGATCGATCACAACACAGCCATATGGGACATAGTCACAAAGGGGGGGAGAATAGGCGAAACATACAACATCGGCGGCGAGAATGAATGGACAAATCTCGATCTCGTAAACTCAATCTGTGAGCTTATGGCTGAACTGACGGGCAAAGATGATAAAGATTACTACAAATCACTAATCACATACGTAAAAGACAGACCAGGACACGACAGAAGGTATGCTATCAATTGCGACAAGATAAAAGGTGAACTCGGCTGGAAGCAGTCTGTCACTTTCGCAGAAGGTCTGAAAGAGACACTTAAATGGTATCTTGACAATAATGAGTGGATCGAAAACATCAAATCAGGTGCATACCTTGAGTGGATGGACAAGAACTACAAAGCCAGATAAACAAAAATCCCCCCCAACCTTAGTAATAAGATTGGGGGGGATTATATTTATACTTTTCGACAATACGATTGATAGTTCGATCAGCTCTTCATATTAACAAACTGTACCGGAACATCAAGCCCAGCAGCCTTAAGCATCTGCATAACAGTCTGAAGATCGTCAAGTTTTTTTTACCGTCAACACGCACACGGTCATCCATGATAGCAGGATTCACCTTTAGCTTCATATCCTTGATCATCTTCACTATCTTTTTGGCGTTGTCTTTCCCAAGCCTTCATTAGCCTTGATCTCAAATTTACGCTGACCTTTTGAGGTATTCTCAGGTTCTGAGAACTCAAAAACTCTGCCGTCAATGCCACGTTTAGTTGCATGTTTTATCGTCATCTCTTTGATAGCCTGTACTTTCATGTCGTCACCTGTGATAACCTTGATCACTTTATCTTTTTTTATTAAGCTCTATCTCAGTATTAGAGCCGCGAAAGTCATAACGACCATCAGCCTCTTTTTTTTAACAGAGTTTATTGCATTGTCCAATTCCTGAAGATCGAGTTCGTTTACTACGTCAAATGATGCCATATGTCCATTCCTCCGAATTTTCTATACTTACTTTACAATTTCTTACATGAAAAATCATTGATTTTATTTATTTCTATATGGATAATTGACGATGAACTTCTTTTGCAGCAAAGATTGCCCCCCCGACTTATGCGGGATAGAATCTAAACAGATTGACGGAAAATATACCTTTAAGGGTGTGGCCTCTGACTTGGATGATATTGGTTTTATCTGTTCCAAGTTCAAAGTATTTGCCAAACGGGAGATAGCCAACGGACTCAACTCGTGGCAGGTATCGGATGGTAAAAAGGCTCTCTACGGCTCATCCAAGCATGCTATATCCGAGCTGGCAAACTTTCTAAACACCTACAAGGACAAAAAAATATTATACATGCGTGGCTCAGGGAGCCTTGCGTATAATATGTGCTACTGGGATGTACTGTTTTCAAAGTTTGATAACTGCTGGACAGTTTCAGGCGGACCTTGTGACGATACGGGAAGCGAGGCTCACGAGGCTGATTTCGGCACTGCACTTAATCCGGACATAGAAAATCTCGAAAATGCAGACACTATAATAGTATACGGCAGGAATGCGGCAGTATGCTCTCAGCACCTCTACGCCTATTTAAAGCGGCTCAAAAAACAGGGGGGGAAAACCATCATCTATACCGACCCTGTGGAGACAAAAACAGCCCAGCTCGCAAATAAATATATAATGATCAACCCATGCTGTGACGGACTGCTGGCATGTGCTCTGCTCACCAGGCTGGGGGGGCACGCAGAAGGCTACGATATCGACGAACTGCTCCTGAAGGCGGGGGGGGTATCACAAGAGGATTTCGAATTTATTCTGGACAAAATACAAAACGGCAAAACTGCCACATCCAAGGCATGGGTCTGCAGCGGCATTTCAACGGAATGAACTCACTCAGGTGGATAAACAAACTCGCCGTAATGACAGGGAGTGAAGACCTGCTGTATTACGGGCACAGCTCAAAACGTAAATGGAAAAAACAGAAGATAGAGGAGTTCAAAGGGTTTATACACGTGGATAAAATAGCCGAATCTCTTGCAAACGGAGAATTCGACCTGTTTGTCAACATAGCAGCAAACCCTGTGATGACATACCCTGACACAAATAAATGGCGTGAGGCACTCGGCAGAACCAAAACTTTAGTTGTCGAGACCAACAATACCGAGACATCAGCCTATGCTGACTTCTTCCTGAAAGTGGGCGGAATGTTCGCTCAAAAAGATTTCATGGGGGGGAGCTATTTCTTTCACCATGATTACAGCAGAGAGAAGCTCACAAAAGAGATGAGCGACACGGAAGCCGTGGCAATGCTTGCGGAAAAACTAAATATCCCTGTTAAGATAAAAGAGAATGCCGCCAGACTCACAGACACCCCCCCAAGAAGATACCAAACAGGCGATATCAAACTGACGATGCCGAAAGAATCTGATAAGTTTCAGCTAATAACATCCTCTCACAACGACTATCTGAATTCCCAGATATTGCCTGGCATGGAGAAGGGGGGGATACAGGTTATACACATACATCCATCGGACGCAGAAAGACTTGGCATAGAAGATGGCGAAGACATAAGGGTCGTGGGTGAGACAGGTGAATTCACAGCCGAAGCACTCATCACCGAAGGCATAGCAAAAAAAAGACTATCATGTGCTGGAAGAATATCCCAATGAAAGAAGGGTATCTTAATAATGCTATCCCGAACAGCCTCACAGACTCAGGAAACGGGCTGAACTTATATACGGTGTTTGTCGATCTGGAGGAGGTATAATGCCTGCTGATCTGTCTCTGTCTGTTGCAAAACAAGTTAAGTTATACCCTTACGATGTTGATTACATGGCGGTTGTACATAATGTAGTATACCTACGCTGGATGGAGGAGATGCGAACCGATATGATGGAAGAACACTACTCTATGGCAGAATCAATCGAAAAGGGGGGGATTACGCCTGTGATAAGCGAGGTGAGTGCAAACTACAAAATCCCTCTAAGGATAGGCGATAAAGCCACAGCCAGAATATTTCTCAAAGAGATGGGGGGGAAGATTAAATGGGTTGTGGGTTTCGAAATAACAAGTGAAGCAGGTCTTCACTTCTCTGCGGAACAGACAGGCTACTTCTACAACATCAAGCTGAACAGACCCAGCAGAACACCAAAGCACCTGATAGAGCTTTTTAAACAGGCGACCGCTTAAATATTATAAAACGAACGATACCAGTCGATAAATCCGGATATACCGTCTTTTATATCCGTATTCGGCTTGTACCCGAAATCACGCTCTAAATCAGTCACATCGGCATATGTGCTGAGAACATCCCCCCCTGCCTGCATCGGCATCATATTTTTGACAGCCTTTTTGCCTATCTTCTCTTCTATAGTTTCGATGAAATCCATCAGTTTTACGGGTTTGCTGTTACCTATATTATAAACCTTGTAAGGGGGGGCTGACGAAGAATCGGGTGAAGGGGGGGATTTCCCTGACCATTCGGGATTGCTCTTCGCAGGTTTATCCATCACCTTGATAACACCGTCAATGATATCGTCTATATATGTAAAATCTCTGCTAAGATTGCCATTGTTGAAAACGTTGATAGGTTTATCATTCAGTATCGCTTCCGTGAAAGGATAGGAGCCATATCGGGTCTCCCCCCCCAAGGTCCGTAAACAGTAAAGAACCTGAGTGCGGTTGTCGGGAGGTTATACAGGTGGCTATAGGAGTGAGCCATGAGTTCGTTAGCTTTTTTTGCTGGCGGCATAGAGGCTTATGGGGGGGTGATCAATATTATCTGTTGTGGCAAACGGCTGAGATTCATTCAGCCCATAAACGGATGAGCTGCTTGCATAAACAAGATGCTTCACATCATTATGCCTGCACCCCCCCTCCAGAATATTCATAAAACCAGCCATATTCGAAGTCACATAGGCATGCGGATTCTTCAGAGAATACCTGACACCTGCCTGTGCGGCCAGATTCACCACCGCATCGAACTTCTCTTTTGCGAAGAGGTCTTCCACCCCCCCTTCTTTATCCTCGATTCCCATCTTTATAAAGATATATTCAGGGTGAATGCTTGATCTAATAGCCTTATTATCAGTCACAGCGTCTCTTTCGATACCGCTCTCGCAAGCCTGCCATACTTCAAGTCTATATCGTAATAGTCGTTTATATTATCTATACCGACAACAGTATCACCCCCCCTCTCGAGCAGTTTTTCTGCCAGATGGAAACCGATAAAACCTGCTGTCCCTGTTACCAAAACCTTCACTCTATACCCCCCCACGTAATATCTCTGAAATACATCTAATATCAACTGACGGCATTTGTCAAGATATGCTGATAGAGCTGAGCAGCTCCAGTTCTTTATAAAATGATATGCCGCTACGCCTGTATAGCCAAGCCCTGCAAGTCTAGATGCATTCTCTGAGGTTATTCCGCCAAGTGCATATACTTCTCTGCCTAGCGGAGAGACATCCACCGGACCAAGAGGCTTTACTTCGTACTCTTTATCAGTATGAAATATCGGGCTTAACGTATAATAATCAGCATGCTTATCTCTTATCTCGACTAGGCTGTGTGCAGAATAGCCCACTGTCAGCTCAGGATAGGACTGACGTACACTTTCAATATCAGACGTAGCACCCAGATGAACCGCCTGATAGCCTAATTCTGAAGCTGTTCCAGCATCAAGCGACAGTGATAAAAAAAAGCATCGGGGGGGCAGGCATCTCTTAAGGCCGCCGCCTTCTCGTAGATATCCGCACGGTCTTTTATACGAAACCAGATGATATCGGCATGTTCTTCAATAGATTTTGCCGTTTCCAGATATCTGTCTCCAAAATAATTATAGTCAAGAACCTGAATTATCTTCACTTTTCATCCGCTCGAATATCCTGTTAAACGCACCTCTCACAGCACGTCTGATATTCTGATATTCACTCATCAAGGCTTCTGCTCCGTTCTTATTAAAACCGTAAAAACTTGCAATCTTCTCACGCAATTCGTCACTGGCAGGCAGTATGGACGTATCCGTGTTCTCATATATACGAACGAGATTTTCAAGATGCCTGAAAAACAGATAACCCTTATGGAGACTATTGAAATCCCTCTCCTTGATGACCCCCCCTGCAACTTTGAAAGCATGCAGAGCGTCGTGGGTGTTAGGTGTTTGAAATGCTTCGTCCCGACAGCCATATTTAAGCTGCAGCATCTGAGCGATAAACTCGATATCAAGCAAACCTCCATAGCCTGCTTTGATATTATTCTTATCGAAAGCTCCACCCTTCTCCTTTTCGATACGCATCCGCATATCATAAACTTCCTGTACACCTGCATCTTCCAGCTTGCATGAAAAGAGAGCATTACTCTTTATCCTGTTGAACTCATCCAAAAGAGGCGTATCCATGTTTATCACACTGGAACGCAGTAGAGCCTGTTTCTCCCATATCATAGCTGACTTCTTCTGATAGTCATCAAAAGCATTCAGGGTAACAACCAGCGTGCCGCTTGAGCCGCTTGGTCTCAGTCTCATGTCCGTTTTATATAAATATCCGTTTCTGGTGAACGTATTCAGAAATGAGTTCCCACGCTGAACCATCTTTGAGAAGAATTCCATATTCGTAATGGATTTTTCGCCATTTGTAGCCCCCCCTCTATCTTCAAAGAGGACAACCATGTCCAAATCCGAGCCGAAACTCATCTCTATACTCCCCCCCACCTTCCCCCCCATGCCGATAAGCAGGTATCTGCATAGTTCACCGTTCTTTTTCAACGGCTCGCCGTATTTTTCCACCAGCTCAAGATAAACCGTGCGGAAAGCGTAATCCACAGTCCCTTTGGCGAGCACTGTGAGGCTGTGCATCATATCGATAACATTGATCCTCTTATTCAGATATGCATAGCCGACGTTAAATATATATGCCCTGTGACATATTCTGGATGCCTCAAGCTCCAGCTCTAGGTCGCCACGGTACTTTGCCGTCTTTTCCCACATATCCTCACGAACGGCATTCGCCTCATAGTTCACATCTTTCGGGTCGTAAACATAGTCCAGCAAGTCAATATTGGAAAGGATCATATTTGTCAGGTAGGGACTGTATGAAAACGTGTTAATTAGCCTATTAAGTATCTTCGGTGCAGACATAAAAATATCCTGCAGCAGATAGATCGTCGTTGATCTGGAAAAGAGTATCTCGAAATTTGAGAGTATCTGAGCTGAGTCGTTCCTCACTTTCAGCTCCATCAAAATCACAGGGAGGAGCATTTTCAGGATACTCCTGTCGCTCTTTATCCTCGGTCTGTTCTTCTGTCCGGACATTATCCTCCTGACAACCTTTACGCATTTGACAGAATCAGCTATCCCTCTGTCCTTCAAAACCCCCCCTGCCGCATCTTCGTCAGTCAGCTCATTATCAAAGATAGACATAACACTGTCCTCTTCGGGAGCGTCATCTCTAAATAGTTTAGCAAACTCAGCGTTTACACTCTTGGTCACTTCTGCATATCTGTATTCGAAATCCGATTCAGTTTCAAAACCGCATCGTTCCAGATAAAGGCTGTATGTAGGTGTCCCTTCGGGGGGGACAATATGTGTCTGACGCTCATTTTCGAGCTGAACCATATGCTCCAGTTTTCGCAGGAAGCGATAATTCGATGACAGCAAAACCGCCGTCTCTTTATCCATAATCCCGCACTCTGTGAGTAAATCTATACCTTTGAGGGTGTTCCTGTTAAAAATCTGCGGATGCTTAGGGTAGTGCAGTATCTGCAAAGTCTGAACGATGAACTCTATCTCTCTTATTCCGCCATAGCCCAGCTTAACGTGTTTTAGATTTTTCCCTTTAAGCTCCACACGTTTATTTATCTTCTTCTTAATATCCTCAAGCTCCGACAAAAGCCTGAAATCCAGACTTCTGCGGAATACAAAAGGCTTAACCTTCTTTTTAAAAAGCTCACCAACCTCTTTATCCCCCCCTGCAACAGTTCTAGCTTTCAGAAGCATCATACGCTCCCAGCTCTGCCCGTGAGATTCGTAATACAGCTCGTAGCTTGTCACGGAAAGGCATAAAGCACCTCTGTCACCGTCAGGTCTGAGCCTTAAGTCAACCCGAAAAACTATGCCGTCCTTTGTCCTTTCACCGATGTATTTTGTAATTTTTTTCAGATATCTTGCTGAAATACACGTGTGTATCTATAGGTTTCTGGCCGTCTGTATTACCTTTATCTGTCCCATAAACATAAATCACATCTATGTCAGAGCTGAAATTTAGCTCCCATCCGCCCAGCTTGCCAAGACCTATAATACAGAAACCAATCTCATTTCCTGCTTCATCACGAGGGATGCCATGCTCCCATTTCAGGTCATTTTTAGCATATAAATATGCCGCCTGACATGCAGCAGCGGCAAAAGCAGACACATGAGCCGTAACCTTCTCAACACTCTGATTAAAATATATATCATTTGCGGCGATGTGGGTGTATTCACGCATTTTAAAGAATCTGAGATAGGCAATAAACTCCGTCTCGGACATCTTGTAAATATCCTCAGACATCAAATCATCAAATATCGTCTGCTTATCCCGTAAGCCGCCAAACCTTGAGCATATATCTGTCAGCTTATCCAGATTGTTGGTCAGCCAAACGCCGATAAACTCAGAATGCCTGGCAACCAGCCCCCCCATGGATTTTGCATTGTCGTCACTAATATTAAGTTCTTCTGCCGCCCTCAAAACGACCTGCTGTCTATCTATCATTTATCTCCGAAAACATGAGAGTAAATTCCGTCCCTTCGCCTTTCACGCTCTCGACCTCTACAAATCCGCCAAACTCCATTACTATATGTTTTACGGTTGCGAGCCCAAGCCCTGTCCCTTTATCTTTCTTAGTAGTGTAGAAGGGTTTGAACAATTTCTCTATTTCACTCTCCTCTATCCCCCCCACACCGTTATCTTTCAGTTTTACGCAGAAGAAACGACCAAAAGGTTTCTCCTCCACATAAGTTTTAATATGTATAGTCCCCCCCTTATTATCCATTGCATCTGCTGCATTCTGACAAAGATTGATGAGCATCTGAGTCATCTTGACCTGCACTGCCTTGATCTTCATGTTTCCTGAATAATCTTCGTAGCTGATATCTATATCGGCAGGCAGAACCCTTTCGAGCATCTCCAGTGAATCCCTGACAAACTCGATACCTTTCTTTATTTCATAATTATTGTTACTGTTTTTTTGTATATAGCAGAACACCAGTCAGGTATCTGTTAGCACCCTCAAGGATGTCTTTGATGTTCTTCATCCTTTCATTTCGTCCCGACTCGGGAGCACGTTCAAGCAGAGAGTATTGCAGTGAAACATTTTGCAGTATATTACTGAAATCATGAACCATACCTGCGGCAAGAGTCCCGAGAGCTTCCCTCTTTTGTGCCATGTAAAAAGTATTGTTCATCCTCTTCAGATCTGTGATATCCGTCATAACCGACAGCACAGCACTCTCTCCGTCTATCTCCACCAGACAGGAATTCACGGATACGGATACCTGATACTCCTTCACAGCGAGAAGGAACTCACCATGACCTACATTCTGGTCGTGGGTAGTTTCAGCTATCATCTCACGAAATCTCTCTTTCTCTTTTATCAGGTAAAAGATGTTTGCCCCCCCGATGGGGGGGTTGCCCCCCCCTGAAATATATCGACAAACCTTCCGTTACAGTCGATGATCTCGCCATCGTGCTTGTATACAACCACATATTCAGGGATAGTGTCGAAAAGCCTCTTATATCTTTTACGCAGACTCTCCAAATGCTTTGTCCTGATGTCTACTTCTGTGGCTAGCCTCTTATTGGAGCTTACCATCTGTAAAATAACCCAGATAACCAGCAGAATCAGCGGCGACAGGAATACCCATAATTTGTATTTTTCTATCCAGGGACAGCAGTCTAAATTTAAATTACTCTTCAGTAACTCTTTTGTGTAAATCAGAGTCAGCTTTATATCCTGCACATAAAAAGTATAAAAACCTACAATATTCCCTTTATAGGTATTGCACCATTCTTCCCTAGCTGAGCCTTAAGGTGCAGAAGCTTATAAATCTCGCTTTTAGGTTCATACTTAGCCACATCGTCGATGACAACCTCGGCAGATATGAACCCGTTTAAGCTGTTGCCTACATTATAAGAATAGATGTAATCAAGAAACGTGGATGCCTCAAAAACCACCCCCCCCGCAAAACCGTCTTTCCCCCCCAAAACAGGGATGGCAAACAGCATAAGAGGACTCTTGCTCTCAGCCTCTTCCACACACTCTTTAGGTACAGGACCGACATATATCTGACCAAGCAGAAGCCTCTTTGCCACATCGGGATTAATAATAGATTCCGCTGAACACAAAGTGCCTGAGGAATTAAAACCGCTGACGTACTTGAAACCACTGTCAAGCAGACCTATACGGTAAGCCCCCCCCTGTGTCCGTATGTGTTCCCTACGAACACGTTATACTCAGCCAAATCCTGCAAAATGGCTTCATTAGAGCCTGAATATGCGGCAGAATAAAGCTTATCCACCCTTTCTGATATGAGGTGCTCGACGAAATGACCGGTAAGTATGGTTGTTGCCTTTGTTTCGACTATACTTCTGCTTACCAGCCCATTGCGGGATTCGCCACTGAAGAAGATCAGTGCAACACTCCCCCCCGTCGCCAACAAAAACATTACCAGTATGACCCTAATAAATATTCTGATCTCGCACCTTTAATTATGTTAATTTCAGTTATTATACAAAATAACCGGATAGTTCTTTAAAATAAATGTCAATCTGCTTGACCTTAATCACTGTTATGCTTTAATTTTAGAAAGCAATAAACAAAACCGCAAGAGGTATATTATGACTATAGATTATAAAGAACTAAATGCCCCCCCAGAAAAGGTTGTTAAAAATGTCGATAAGATATTCAAACCTACTTCATATGATATAAGAGCCTATGTGGGCGAACCTGACAACTTCTTCTCCGACGATGCCGTGTTTACCCCCCCTGAATCGGCAGAAGTGGTGGGCACAATACTTGGCTGTCAGGAGTTTGTTCAAAAGACAGGTGTACGCATGAGCATAAAGATCGGCGACACTGTTGTGATAGGCTACGACAACGGACCGACATCTGAGGCACTTGCAAATGCCATGGCGAAAGGGCTGAACTCACAAGGGGGGGTCGATGTATACAACATCGGCATATCATCATCTGGTCAGGTATATCAGAACCAGAATCAGCTCAACGCAAGGGCACATATACAAATCACCAGATCACACGTTGAAGTGACAACAAACGGAGCAAAGTTCGGCATAGCCACTCAGGGGGGGATACACACTTATCTCCTTGAGCAGATGAATGTTTTCCTGTCAGAAAATTACCTCGTTAAAGATATCCCTCTTGAAGCACAGGGGGGGAAAATAATAGACAAAGAGGCTGAAGGGAGAGCTGTTTATTTTGAAAAGATGAAAGCCGTTTATGCCGACTATTTCAAAAACAGGAACAACTCCAAAACAGCCATTAATCTTTTTGGAGGGACAGGGCTTCAATACGAGCAGTTATTCAAAGATATACTCGGAGACGACTGCCTGATTATCGGAACTGACATAGACGTTAACAGCGGTGCGGTTCTGGCTGATCCTACCAGAAAAGAGATGCTGGCAAAAGTTCCCGGCCTCAAAGAGGCTCTCGCAAAAGGGATGAGAGTTCACTCATTCGACCTTGATGCAGACAGAGGCTCTTTAACAGAAGGGGGGGCTTCCGCACTGGAATCTATCTCCGACGGACATTATCTCGGTGATGCACTCGCCTTTATCCTTGCAGACTATAAACTCAAAACAGCCGTCCCGAAACTGATTAAAAAACTCGAAGAGAAAGGGATACAAGCCACTAAGCTCAAAGCAATAAAAAAACTCGCCAGTATATTCTATATTGATGCGAGATACACAGGTGCTGTTAAGCAGTATGTAGAAAATCTTGGCGGAACAACCGTCTTCCACACAAAAGGGCATTCACTCTGGAAAGAGACCATTATAGCCAATATGAACAAACTGGCGGAACTGGCAGAATATGAAGACATAGAGGACTTTGTCGCACAGACAGGCTACAGGGACATGCAGATTGAGGCGAGCCTGCACATGTTCACCACAGATACTGCAGACGGTATTCCCAGAGACGACGCCGTTGAGAATATTTTCATACTTGAGCAGATCATAGACGAGCTCGGCATATCCTCCCTCAGGGATTATTTCAAATCCGTACCGAAGAGATACACTACAAAAGAGATACGCACTGTTTCAGCCGATAACGACAAGAAAGACAGGATCACGGCCGATGCTGTTCAGCTCATTAATAAGCTGTTCGCAGGCAAAGAAGGCTTTGATATAACACAGTTCGATGGGCAGATCAGAGTCGATTTCCCTGACGGATTCATTATGTACGGAATGTCTAACACTTCGCCAAAGCTGACTTTTATGACGGAAGGGTCAAGCATAGAGATGAGGAATAACTCTCTCGCTTTTGTACTCGGGTTGCATAACGAACTGAAAAAGAAGTATGACGACAAAGAACCAATGGACTTATCAGAGAACGATTTCTTCACAACTGACAGTTCTTTTGGTATAACTGCACCCGACAGTGTGAACATAAATGATGAGAGATTTAACGCATTCATAACTCATTGCGGCATTTCACCAAAAGATATAGTGATATAAATCACTTGTCGTGATAAATATAGAAAATGTAAGTTTGACAATATAGTTTATTAATATTAAACTTAATAACTAAGTATGCTTATAATATTACACTTTCATAATATTAATCACGGAGTATGTGAATGCTTTTGATATATATGCTGACAGGTTTCACAATCAGCTTAATATCTGTTCCCATTATTACATCACTGGCAACTAAGGCTCATGTTGTGGATGTTCCTGATGAAAGAAAGATTCACATAGATAATACCCCCCCTCTCCTTGGGGGGGGCTTGGTATTTTTATCTCTTATATAGCCATATTTCTGTTGATTGATGCTTTTTCTGTTAAGACTTACGCCTTAATTGCCGCAAATATACTTATCATTTCCACAGGCGTATTGGATGATATTATCAGTTTAAATGCACCAAGGAAATTGCTCGGTCAAATCTTTGCCGCCACGATAATAATAGTTTTTACTGACTTCAGATTTACAATCTCATCTTTTGATATAGCATTCCTTAATCACCCGATATTTAATATTGTATTTACTTATCTATGGATAGTTGGCGTTACAAACGCTTTGAACCTAATAGACGGCATGGATGGTCTTGCAGGCGGTATAGCTTTTATGGCATTCGGAGCTATAGGCTATGCGGCTTATACAAAAGGCTTTGAGGTCAATGCTTACATATGCATGGGACTTATGGGGGGGGCAACTCTTGGCTTTTTGAGATATAACATCCCTCCTGCCAAAGTTTTCATGGGGGGGGATACAGGGAGTCTTTTTTTAGGCTTTAATATCGCTGTGATGTCTATTGCCGCCTCATATAAAAGCGGGACAGTCTTGTCAGTGATGATCCCTGTGATGTTTATCTCCTTGCCGCTCTTTGATACTTTTTTGGCAATTATCCGCAGAGCACTTAAAGGCCAAAACCCAATGGCTGCGGACAAAGAGCATCTTCACCATAGACTTTTAAGTCTTGAATTCTCATCAGTGCAAACACTTATGATATTCTACAGCCTTTCAATTGTGCTGATGGCCATTTCGATACTTTCTTTCCAGAAGCAGTTCATATGGGGGGGAGCTATATTATGCTTTTTGCTGCTTTATCTTTTCTTTTTAACGCTAAAATTTTCACACATCTTTGATATGGGAACAAAAATACGAGTTATTAACGAAAAATTGAGAGAAACAGTACTAAACATCAGCAAACATCACCAGAAACAAAACACAAAAACACGACGTATCGACCTGTTAATAGCCATCTCATCCTTCAGCATGCTTACTAAATTTATCTGGTACGAAGCGACAGCATCTTTTCAAGAACTCTTTATAGCGGTTATTTTCGTAATAACTTTTTTTTAATAATCCTTACTTATCGTAAGGTCTCTCAGATAAAAAAAATGAATTCGCTTCATTTGCTTTTTTCTGGATGTTTTTTTTATATTGTCCTGAACTCTTACGGAACAAGTTTTAATTTATTCGATACAATTATAGTCACCATATTATCAATATGCATCTTCGCTAAAGTCATAGTAAATAAGCATTTTGACCTTTTTATTTCCAATCCGATGGAGATAATTCTAATTTTTTTGTTTAATGCTTGTCTTCCTCACTCTCGAAACAGCTGCATCAGATTTTTTGGCAATCGCATTGATCAGCTTAGTATTGTATTATGCCAATAAAGCCTTTTTTTTATAATGTGTGTAAAATCAGCCAGGCATACTCATCTGCCGTATTAACTCTTGTTGCTCTGTTCACTATCTCAAGCTCTGTCAGCCTGCTTTCGTTTGATATGAATAATTCGTATGTTTACTTAACTCCTCAGCAAGTCAAGTCTTCACTCAAAAATCATCTTACAGATGAAACATACATAGAAGGCAGGAATGTGCTTTTAGGATATGAAGACAAAAAAAACCGTTTAACTTTATGAAAACTACCTACCAAGCAGAAGGGACAAAGATATATTACAATCTGATGATAAACGCCCTTTTTAAAGGAGATTATCAACGTTCCAACTATTTACTTAATGAATATTTGACTATGTTCCCTGATTTAGTAGAAGAGTTCTATGAATTGTTTGAACCTGTTATGAAAAATATTGCCAATATAGATATACGAGGGGGGCAGGTGATGTGAAAATACATGGGATACCACTGGCATTAATTGCTAATACATATTCTCAAACCTTAAACACTTTTGCCAAAGAATACGCCAATAAAGGCTACGAAAAGAGAAGCGATAGTTATAAAAAGGTAGCTGAATTAATCTCAAAACTATCCAAAAAAAGCCAGTTGATTAAATCTTCGTCCTGAAATACTCAACAGTCCTCTCCAGACCTTCTTTCAAGCTGATTTTAGGCTGCCAGCCAAGCACTTTTGTTGCCTTTGTGATATCAGGTCGACGCATTTTAGGGTCATCTTCGGGCAGGTCCTTGTAGACGATCTCAGATTTTGAATCCAGCATAGTTTTGATATACTCAGCAAAATCTTTTACTGAATACTCATCAGTATTACCCAAGTTGAATACTTCGCCGTCAAGGCGTCTATCGTGGAAACAGCATAGATACCCCCCCTGACAAGATCTTCCACATAGCAGAAGCTTCTTGTCTGGCTTCCGTCACCATAAATAGTCATGTCCTGATTTGTCGCTGACTGATATATGAAGTTAGGCACAATACGTCCGTCATGCAGACGCATTCTAGGTCCGTATGTATTGAATATCCTGACTATACGGGCATCGACGCTGTGTGTCCTATGATATGCCATAGTCATTGATTCAGAGAAACGTTTTGCTTCATCATAAACCGATCTCGGTCCTATAGGGTTAACATTCCCCCCCCAGTAGTCCTCTGTCTGAGGGTGAACCTGCGGATCACCGTATATCTCGGACGTAGATGCAAAAACGTATCTGGCGGACTTAACCTTGGCAAGCCTAATGTATTAAGTGTGCCGAGTGAATCGACCTTCAATGTCTGGATAGGGTAGTTCAGATAATCTATCGGGCTCGCAGGGCAAGCAAAATGCAGAACCAGGTCAACCTTTTCAGATAAGAAAACATAGTTGGTCACGTTATAAAAGATGAACTTAAAGTTTGGATTCCCTACCTGATGAGCGATATTATCCTCGCTTCCGGTCAGAAAATTATCCATCCCTATTACATACCAACCCTCGCTGAGAAACTTATCAACCAAATGGCTGCCTATGAAACCTGCCGCACCTGTTATCAGAACTCTTTGCATTTATCTTCCCATGCAGTAATATTCAAATCCCTGCTCTTTCATTTCTTTCGGCTCATAGAGGTTACGACCGTCTATGATGATCGGGAGTTTAAGCATAGACTTAACCTTAGCTAAATCTGCCTGCCTGAACTCGTCCCATTCAGTGAGAACTATCAGAGCATCAGCATCTTCAAGTGTCTCATATGGGCTGGCACAGTATGACACATTCTCTGCTTCCGGTACAACAGTTTTGAATGTGTCCATTGCCTTCGGGTCATACATTTTAAGATTTGCCCTGCTTCACTGAGGCATTTACGATATCTATAGCCGGTGCTTCCCGCACATCGTCTGTGTTCGGTTTGAACGCAAGTCCCCCCCAGACAGCTATAGTTTTATTCTTATTAATCCAGAGGATTTCCTCTATTTTCTCTATGAATTTAGGTCTACGCTCTTCATTAAGACAGTCTGTCTCACGCAGGAGAGCGAAATCCAAACCATTCTCTTCCGCTATTTTCACGAACGCCTTCACGTCTTTAGGGAAACAGCTACCGCCATACCCGAGACCTGCATTCAGAAATTGTCTGCCTATACGCTTATCAAGCCCCCCCATCCCTTCAGCAACAAGCTCTACATCTGCACCGACCTTCTCACAAAGATCAGCAACCATATTGATATATGAAATCTTTAATGCGAGGAAAGAGTTAGAAGCGTGCTTAATAAGCTCCGCAGCGGCCGTATTAGTCACCAGCAAAGGATAGTTCTGATCAGTGAACGGCTTGTACAATTCTCTGAAAATCTTTTCTGCACGCTCGGACTCAACACCCACAACAATTCTGTCAGGCTTCATAAAGTCCTCAAGGGCTGAACCTTCTCTGAGAAATTCAGGGTTGGATGCAACGTCGAACTGCACACCGTTTTTTTGCATACCTTTCGAGAGTACGCTTCACCCATTTATTTGTGTTCACCGGTACTGTGGATTTCTCTATAACAAGTTTGTAGCTTGTGGATGTCTCGGCTATCTGTCTGGCGGCCTCTTCCACCTGAGAGAGATCAGCTTTACCCGTATCAGATTGCGGAGTCCCCCCCACACAGAGGAATATCGCTTCTCCGAAATCTATAGCATCTTCCATCCTATCAGTGAAAGTGATTCTATTCTCAGCTATATTTCTTTTGAGAACTTCGGAAAGTCCTGGCTCATATATTGGTGATTCTCCCTTTTTGAGAGTTTCAAGTTTAGATGATATCTTTTCAACACACATTACTTCGTTGCCAATCTCAGCAAAACAAGCTGCTGAAACCAAACCAACATATCCGGCACCTATTACAGTTATTTTCATGATTACCTCTTTAGAAAATAGTTTGTCGGGAAATTTACTCATATTTACAGAAATAAGTCAATAATCATTGGGTTAATTGTCAGATTAAAGTCAATTAAGTTAGAAAGTTAGTAGATTGCCTGAATAAACTGCACGAAAGAGGATTAAGACACTGTGTGAGGGTTGAGTCCGAGGTTATAATTCTGTGCAGGGTCATTTTCAGGAAGCTCAATGATAGAATAATAGTTTGCAGACTCTATCAGTGTTCTGGCGAAAAGATTGTTCAGATTATGACCTGATTTATAAGCCTGATATGACCAAAAATCGGATACCCAAGCAGAGATATATCCCCCCCTATCAGATCGAGCATTTTATGTCTGACAAATTCATCCTGAAAACGTAAGCCTTCAGGGTTCATCACATCGTCGCCGTCTATAACAACAGCAGTGTCAAGGCTTCCACCCTTCGCAAGTCCCATCTGCCATAACTGCTCTACTTCATGTTTGAAACCGAATGTTCTGGCAGGTGCTATCTCTTTAACGAAAGATTCAGGAGTAACCTGAAGGTATGCTTTCTGCTGACCTATCGACTCATTTTCAAAATCTATATCAAACGTAACTTTGAAAAAACGGGAAGGGATTATTTCAATCCATTTTCCATCCTTTTCAAGTCGAATACGTTTTTTTAAACTTTATAAACTTTCTTGCTTTAGCCTGCTCGGATATACCTGTTTTAGCGATAGCATCCACAAAATAGGCTGCCGAACCGTCAAATACGGGTACTTCAGGACCTGACACGTCGATCTTCGCATTATCCACGCCCAGACCGTAAAGTGCTGACATGATGTGCTCGATAGTGCTTATAGTGTGGTTGCCGCACTGGATTGTTGTGGCAAGCTGAGTGGAGGTAACAGTATAAGGCGAAATCCTAGTGTAATCACATTCGACATCTGTTCTGCGGAAGCATATACCTGTATCAGGATATGCAGGATGAACGGTTACAGACATCTTCTCGCCTGTATGAAGTCCTATCCCTTCCATTTCGATCACACTTTTTAAGGTACGCTGCTTCATCATGCCTCCATTAGCATGTAAGGTAAAAGCAATATTTATGCCAACTGCTAAACCCCCCCTCTAAACAGAGTAGTTGTAATAAAAATGTAGACAAAAGGCAACAGATTTAGTTCATGAAGCTGTAACTTTTATTATACAGTGTGCAGATATGTGTTTGTTAAATAATAAAATACTTGTTTAATAACGGTTATTATTTAATCGGAGAGTTAGCGTACGAATCTTTCAAATGACACTTAATATGACCCTTTGGCTGCATCTCTGAACTGCATATACTCTTTGACAAATTCCAGATGAATGTCCCCCCCGGTCGCACCGTGTCTATGCTTAGCAAGGATAATCTCCGCCAGCCCGGGAGTAAGACACTTCTCTTTGGTATAAACCTCGTCACGATACAGGAAGATAATGATATCCGCATCCTGCTCAATAGCACCAGATTCACGAAGGTCAGAGATCATAGGTCTCTTCTCCTGCCTCTGCTCAACACCTCTGTTAAGCTGTGACAAAGCAACCACAGGTATATTCAGCTCTTTAGCGAGAGCTTTCAGCGACCTTGATATATCTGATATCTGCTGTTCCCTGTTATCCCCCCCTTTGCTGGAGCTCATAAGCTGTAAGTAATCCACAAAGACTATATCCAGCCCGTGTTCACGCTTCAGCCTGCGGCATTTTGCACGCAGTTCAAGCGGATTAATAGCAGGAGTATCGTCAAGGAAGAATTTGATATTGGACAGCTCTCCGCCGGCGGCACTCAGTTTCTGCCAGTCAGACATGGTGAAGTTACCGCTTCTGAGCTTAGCCGACTCTATCTGTGCTGTTGCGGACAGAAGCCTCTGAACAAGCTGCTGAGACGACATCTCAAGTGTAAAGAATGCGACTGATTTATTATCATCCCCCCATTTGCATATGATGCATTCAGAGCAACATTAAGAGCAAAAGCTGTCTTCCCCCCCATACCGGGACGACCTGCCATGATAATGAGGTCGGACGGCTGAAAACCGTTTGTAAGTTTATTAAAATCTATAAAGCCGGACGTAACACCCGAAAGAACATCTTTATTTCTGTATAGCTTATCGAGTGCGTCAACCGTCTGAGGTATAAGCTCACCCAGTGATCTTGCGTTGGAATTTAGTTTCTTCTCTGCCAGAGAGAATATTCGTTTCTCGGCATTTTCAACTATATCGGCGACATCCCCCCCGTCAGCCTCGTAGCATGTCTCTGCAATCTCCGCCGCCATCCCTATCAACTGACGTAAAACCGAACGGTCACGTACGGAATCGGCATAATGAGCTACATTCGCAGACGAAGGGAGGATATCCACCAGCGACGACACATAATCCACACCGCCGGCTTTTGTCAGCTCTTCATCTGTCATAGAGCCGAGTAGTGTCACCACATCCACAGGTTTCCCCCCCATCTCCTGAAGGCTGAGGACACGACTGTAAAGATACTGATGCCCCCCCGGGATATAGAAATCCTCAGGTCTGATCTTGTCTACAACCTTATCGAGTGCCTGATCATCAATCAGTATAGCGGCAAGAACAGCTTGTTCCGCCTCTTTGTTGTGTGGTGGTACTTTTCTGTTTTGTGTCATATCAGTCTGCTTTTACGATAACCTTTACCTGAGCATTTATATCCATGAATATTTTAACTTTGATGCTGTATTCGCCCGGCTCTTTGAGCGGGTCTTTAAGTGCGATGTCTTTCTTGTCCACATCGAGACCTTCATCGTTAAGAGCTTTAGCTATATCGGCATTTGTAATTGCACCATACAGTTTACCCGTATCTCCACCCTTACCCACGATAGTGACACCGACTTTGTTAAGCTTTTCTGCCAGAGCTTTTGCCTCAGCGATCTTTTTATCTTCACGCTCTTTCTCTTTCTGTTTTTTCTCAGCGAGAGCGGCTATATTCTCAGGAGTAGCAGGTACTGCCAGCTTCTTTTTGAGGAGAAAGTTCTTTGCGTATCCATCTTTTACTTCTTTCGTCTCGTCTTTTTTTAGCAACACCTTTAACGTTTGCCAGAAATATTACCTTCATTTATCAAGCTCCTCATCTAAAATTCTTTTAATATCGTCAAGACTATGCCCTCTGCGGTAAAAGTATGCCAAGCACTTCTGCTTCAGCTCGTAAGTGTCGTCAATACGCTTACGCTCTATAAACCTGAACACATCGTCTTTTAATATTTGGTGTCGATCAATATGACTCTTTTCGCAGATTTCGTCAAGGTCTTCAAGGGAATCATCCAGCCCCCCCTTTTCGTACAGATCATTTGCTATGCGATATGTGCCGTATCCCGATCTGATTCTCGAGGCGATATACATTTCACGATATCTGTCATCATCCAGATAACCATACCCTTTCAGTTTGGATATTGCATACTCAGCCTCTTCAGCATCGAAATGCTCTGTGATCTTCTGCCTGAGTTCCTTCTCTGAATAATCTTTTTTAGCCAAAACACGGGTGGCATATTCCAATCCGGTTTTGCTCTTTATCTTTCGTTTATTATACATTCTATTTTATTGTCATTGCATACTATTTATAGTGAGGCAATCCCCCCCCGGCAAAAGAAACATAAAAACTTGGAAGATCACCACTCACTACGTTCCTATAATGACATTTTTTTATAGATTAACGACCAATGGGATTGACAAAGCAAGGAAGTACAAATTATTCACTTATAATAAGCCCATCGATGCTGACTAGCTGAAGCCTTGGAGCTTGAGTTTAAGATCGTCAGGCTTCTTTGCCCACTTCATCGCCTCTTCCTCGGATATTCGCCCTGCATGAATATGATCCATAAGAGACTGATCAAAAGACTGTGATTTATATATCTCACGCCCTGCCTCAATAAAGTCTGTTATCTCGCCCGTGCGGTCTTTATCAAGTATGCACTCACGTATAGTGCCGTTGGCTATCATCACCTCAACAGCGGCCACTCTGCCCGGCTTATCTGTCCTTGGAACAAGCCTCTGAGATATAACACCCTTTATAACGGATGCGAGCTGTATGCGTATCTGCTCCTGCCTGTGGGGGGGTTCAAATACGGAGATAATCCTGTTGATAGTCTCAGGTGCATCGAGTGTATGCAGTGTGGACATTACAAGATGCCCTGTCTCTGCCGCATGAAGTGCCGTCTCTATGGTCTCCTCGTCACGCATCTCACCGACAAGAATAAGATCAGGATCCTGACGGAGTGCCCGTTTCAGAGCCTCACCGAAAGAGTTTGTATCTGCCCCCCCTACCTCCCGCTGAGATATAACAGACGATTTATCCTTATGGAGAAACTCGATTGGGTCTTCCACTGTTACGATGTTTATCTTTTTAGTTCGGTTTACGTAATCGATCATAGATGCCAGAGTCGTGGACTTACCGCTACCTGTTATACCCGTAACAAGGACAAGCCCTCTGTGCTGTGCTGCAATCTCTTTTATAACTTCCGGCAGGTTAAGGTCTTCAAATGCCGGAGTCTCATCAGGGATCACACGCATAACCATGCCTATCATCCCACGCTGGATAAATGCATTCACACGGAAACGTGCTACACCCTTTATCCCATATGCGAAATCTGCCTCTTTATTCTCTTTAAAATCCGATTTAAGCGAAGACGGCATTATAGACGCAGCCATCTTCATCCCTTCTTCGGCAGTTATCGGTTCAAACCCTTCAAGCGGTTCGATATCTCCATGCAGACGCACCGCAGGAACTCTCCCCCCCACCTTTATATGAATGTCGGAAACACCAAGTTCTACAGCTTTTCTCAGTATGGCATCTATTCCCATATTCTACTCCGCGTCTTTTACAATAACCTCGGTCATACCGTACTTGGTTCTGATCTTATCTTCTATCTCCTGAGCCATTTCAGGATTTGCTTTCAGGAAAGCTCTGGAATTCTCTTTACCCTGACCAAGCTTACCGTCATTATAACTGAACCATGCTCCTGCTTTATTCACAAAGCCTGCATCCACACCCATGTCGATAAGCAGTCCCTCTCTGGAGACCCCCCCTTCACCGTATACTATGTCGTACTCGGCAGTTTTAAACGGAGGTGCGACTTTATTTTTAACAACCTTTATGATTCCGTGGTTACCCACAACCTCTTCCTTCTCTTTGAGTGCCTGAGTTTTTCTCACCTCAAGACGCATAGAAGCGTAAAACTTAAGGGCGTTACCGCCTGTTGTTGTTTCAGGGTTGCCGTAAACAACGCCGATTTTTGATCTGGTCTGATTTATGAATATCAGGGTAGTACCTGATTTATTAACTACACTCGTAAGCTTTCTGAGAGCCTGAGACATGAGCCTCGCCTGAAGTCCCATGTGTGAATCACCCATCTCTCCCTCGATCTCAGCTCTTGGTGTCAGGGCGGCAACAGAGTCCACCACTACTATATCTACAGCACCGCTTCTAACGATGGTCTCGGTGATCTCAAGAGCCACTTCACCACTGTCCGGCTGTGAAACAATAAGGTTATCGGTATCAACCCCCCCTATAGCTTTTGCATAAATAGGGTCAAGAGCATGCTCGGCATCTACAAATGCCGCTGCACCGCCAGCCATCTGAGCCTGAGCTATTGCGTGAAGGGCGATAGTTGTTTTACCTGATGATTCCGCTCCGTATATCTCAATGATACGACCCCCCCTTGGAAAACCGCCAACCCCCCCAAGTGCGATATCTAGTGAAAGAACACCTGTAGGTATCACAGGGAGTTTCTCCACAGGCTTATCACCGAGACGCATGACTGCTCCCTTGCCGAAATCCTTCTCTATCTTACCCATAGCCATTTCTAAGGCTTTTTGCTTATCCTGATCCATCATTCCTCCAGCAGCAGCACCACAAGTATGACACTATAATTTAAAAAAAATCGGTGCTTCATTTTTTGATTCAATTGATTCTACATTAAAATAATTGGTTTGAAAAGACGATATCAACAAGAAAAGCGAATTTTTGTTCGCCTAAGGAAATTTTCTAAGCTTCATCAAGCTTTTTAAGAGCAGACTGGATGTCCACACCCTTTTTGGCAACCAGAATTTTACCGTTTGCTTCCACAACCACTACATCATTCAGACCACAAACGATAACATCTGACTCTTTCGTTATAATCATGCTGTCCGAACAATCAACAAAATCTGCACAACCGAAGCTGTCACCTAAATTCAATCCCAGGTTCCCGTTTTTATCCTTGCGACGCATATCGTGTATCGACTCGTATGTGCCTACATCACGCCAGCCTGTTATCCCCCCCTTTACACACTTAAGCTTATCGGTCTTTTCCAGTATCGCAACATCGATACTGATACTCTTCATGTCGCCCATGAAACGCCCGCAAATCCTGTGTGTTGCTCTGCCTGAACGGACATTCTCGTGTGCCGTTCTGGCTATTACTATCTGGTCAGGGATAAATTGCAGCATCTCATGCAGCATTACATCACTGTTAAAGCACAGCATACCGCTGTTGACCAGATATCCGTTTTCTATATATTTAACTGCCGTGTCCATATCCGGTTTTTCATGGAAGCTGACTACATCTTCGCCATTCGCTTCAATATAGCCGAACCTGCTCTCAGGCTTTTCAGGCTCAATGCCGAAAACGACGATATTCCCTTCTTCTGCCAGCTCTTTAGCTCTTTGCACTGCCTGCTCATATGCCTCTTTATCGGCAATCTCGTGATCCGCAGGGGGGGTAGCCAGAATAATGCTGTTCGGATATAAAAGACAAGCCATAGCTATTGATGGAGCTGTGTTTTTACCTGAAGGTTCTAGTACGATTTCTGCAGGGATCTTCTCATCCATTATCTGCCTATCTGCCACATCGGAATACTTCTGGTCAGTTACTACGACTGTTTTGTCGCATAACCCTAAGTTACGCTTTATTGTTTTGATATACAGGGACTCTTCCATCCCGAACCGAATGAATTGTTTAGGTGTATCTGTTGCGGACAAAGGCCAGAGCCTCTTACCCGCACCACCGCAAAGGACAAGGTTTATCATCGTAGGTCACATCACTCATTATTATATTAACTTAATAACATCAAATATAATAACAATCTATAGGAAATAATTCATGGACACTTTACATACTACATGCTAAAGCATATTGGATGGGAGTCTTAAGTCAAATTAATCAAAAATTCGGCAGTTAGGGCTCTTGCTAATAACTAATATTTGTATGTATAAACTCACGGTTTTCAAATATAGTCATATTATCATAAAAAATGCAAAAAAATGAGTTATAAATGAACCAGAACTACAAAGTATCAATAATCATTCCTGTAAAAAAACGGTGGAGAACTTTATAAATCAGTCCTTAAAGGAGTTCTGAATCAGAAGCTTGACCACCCGTTTGAAGTCATGGTCATTGATTCAGGCTCGACTGACGGTTCGTTGGAATTCACTGAACGTATTGCTGAAACTAATCCGAATCTGCTCTGCCACAAGCTTAATCCTGCTGAGTTTGGCCATGGAAAAACACGAAATATGGGAGCATCGCTCACAAGTGGTCAATATATTGCTTTCATAACACATGATGCCCTGCCATACAATAATCAATGGCTTGAAAAATTAATAGAGCCACTCGAAAAGTATCCAGATGTTGCAGGGGGGGTCTTCGGCAGACATCTGCCTTATGATGATGCAGATATTTTTGAAAAAGATAACCTTAAACGCCATTTTGAAAACTTTGGAACAGAGCTGACAGTTTTCAGCATTGAAGATCGACAGCGTTATGATGCCGACGAAGGCTACAGGCACTTTTTATGCTTTTACTCTGATAATGCCTCTTGCATGAGAAGAAGTGTATGGGAAAAAAAATTCCGTACGAAGACGTTAATTTTGCCGAAGATCAAATTTGGGCTAAAACGATCATTGAAGCCGGTTATAAGAAAGCATATGCACCTGATTCTGTTGTGTATCACTCTCACAGATACCCAAACAAAGAGCTTTTCATGCGTTTCTATGATGACTACAAAAATCTTTATAAAATATATAATTATAAACCTGTTAAAAATATTTTTCTGCTGCCTGCACACATATTCAGGCATGTTTTGGCAGACTATCGATTTTTAAAAACCATAACAATTCCCAGAGACGAAAAGAAATTTTGGCTGAAATACTCTTTCATTAAAAACTTTATGAGATATACCGGCGGTTATTTCGGAGTAAAGGGTGCTAATTCAGAATTTATGGATAGGCTGTTTTCCAGAGATTTCAGAATCAGAGGTGGTAAATAAATGTCTAATTTCAACCATATAGTCAACAAAGTTATATCAAAAATAAAAGAACTAGGCTTTTTAGGCTTCATCGTTTTGCCGTTAAAAAAACTAAAAAAAATCGCCTACTATGGCATTCAAAAAGAACGACCTGATAGGTTTCTATAAATTCACTGAACTTCCTGATAACCCTCCGAAGCTAACTTCTGTTTCAGATGACCACAAGCTTGCATGGTTCATCCCTGATTATGGCATCGGTTCCGGCGGTCATCTTAATATCTTTAGGATGATTCACAATTTAGAGAAAATTAATATATCATCAGATATATATATAACTGAAGCCAGCCAATGGGGGGGGAGTGATGCGAAAAAGGTTATTAATGAGCACTTTTTTTTCCTTTGAAATCAAATGTAAATATCATTAAATCAACAGAGATAGATAGTATCAAGCATAACTATGATTTAGCAGTCGCCACATCATGCAGACCGCATATTATGTCAGAGCTTTCAGTAATTGCCGTAAAAAAGCATATTTTGTACAGGATTTCGAACCCTACTTCTTCGCAAAAGGGAGCAATTACTTTTTCGCTGAGGAGACCTACAGGTTTGGATTTTATGGGATAACTGCCGGAGAATGGTTAAAAGAAAAGCTTACCAGTGAATACGGCATGCAGTGTGAATCATTTGGGTTCTCTTATGACAAAGACCTATATACTTTTCGTAAGCGTGAAGCAGACGGGGGGGTTAAAAGAGTCTTCTTCTACGCACGCCCTCCAACTGAAAGGCGTGGTTTTGAACTAGGTATGATGGCTCTGAATAAATTATGCGAAAAGTATCCTGAAACAGAAATTGTCTTCGCAGGCTGGGATATCTCTAATTACGAAATACCTTTCAAGCATAAAAATGCAGGAGTAGTCAGTATAGATAAGCTCTGCGATATATACAGTATGTGTGATCTTGCACTCATTATTTCGTTTACCAACCTATCGCTTCTTCCTTTAGAGGTTTTAGCATCAGGATGCCCTGTTGTCACAAACAAAGGACGCAATAATGACTGGATAGACAATGACAATATGTTTATTTATTCTGAAATGGATATAAATTCGCTTGCAAACACTATGGAACAGGTGCTAAACAAAGATATAGATGTTACTCCTTATCTTGAAAGAGCATCAAAATACCTTTCGACAGCCTCTTGGACAAAAGAAGCTGACAAGGTAAATAATACTATAAAGGATCTGCTTAAGTGAAAGAAATAACCCTCATGGGTTTTGGGTATTTAGGCTTTCAAGTCTATCGTAAACTGAAAAAAGATAACTATAGAATTCGAATCGTTTCCCCCCCAAAGACATGGTATCATTCGCTCTTAACGGAAGAAGATGACAGTGTCATCCTGAGCCCTCAGACTATGGATTGCAAGTCCGAATATTATCAGGTTTTAAGTAACTCTATCAAAAAAAACTCAATCATAATTTACTCAATGGGCAGCATCAATGCTACAACCCCCCCTTTTGAGGAACTTGAAACAGAATTAAACGGATATTATCAAGATTTTTATCATACTATAAAAATAGCTAACTCTGCTAATTGCTCTAACTTCATATTTTTCTCTTCAGGAGGGACTATATATGGAGAAACAACCAAAGATTTTATTTCTGAATCTGATTCGCCAAACCCTGTCAATATTTATGGATTACAAAAACTGGCATTCGAACAAATGTTAAAGATAAACAGAAAAGAGGGTGGATGCCTTATCTGATAGCTCGGATATCCAATCCTTACGGGGGGGGTATTGTTGAGCCCGGCAGAGAACAAGGCTTATACCTGTTGTCCTAAGAAAATTAATTACTGACGACGTAATGGAAGCATGGGTTCCCCCCCACAGTACAACGAGAGACTATATTCATGCTGACGATTTTGCTATAATTATAAATAGATTAATTGAAAATGACATAACTGATGAAACGTTCAATATTGCCAGCGGAATAGGGATTTCAAATGGCGAGATTTACAAACTATGCGAAAATATTATGGGAAAACAGCTTAAATTATCTTTAATAAAGAATAAAACAGCGACTATCCCTAGAAATGTATTAAGCATTAATAAGCTTAAAGAGATCGGCTGTTCCAGTATGACCATATCTTTTGCAGATGGGGGGGTCAAAGAGCTGGCGGCTAAAATTGCTACTACTTAATCACGGAGAACTTTATGAAAGGAATTATACTGGCCGGCGGAAGCGGCACAAGGCTCTATCCGATTACAATTACAACAATTAAACAGTTACTGCCTGTTTATGATAAACCAATGATCTACTACCCTCTCTCCACTCTTATGCGTGCCGGGTGTGATGAAATACTCATTATTTCTACACCTGCAGACACTGAAAAGTTTGAACATCTTTTCGGAGACGGAAGCAGTCTCGGGCTCAAAATATCTTATAAAATTCAACCAGAGCCGAAAGGTATTGCACAAGCTCTTATCATAGGTGAAGAGTTCATAGGCAGCGACAGCTGCTGGCTTGTGCTTGGAGACAACATATTCTTTGGTTCCGGCCTTCAGGATATGCTCGAAGTAACATCTAAAAATACATCAGGAGCAACAGTATTCGGTTACTATGTCTCCGACCCTGAAAGATACGGAGTTGTGGAATTTGATGATGAGATGAAAGCTGTTTCAATCGAAGAAAAGCCTGAAAAACCTAAATCAAACTTTGCAGTCACCGGGCTCTACCACTACGACAGCAAATGCGTGGAAATGGCAAAAAAAATAGAACCTTCGCATAGAGGGGGGGAACTTGAAATCACAACACTTAATAATATGTACCTCAACGCAGGCGAGCTTAATGTTAAATTGATGGGAAGAGGCTACGCCTGGCTGGACACAGGGACTCACGACTCTCTACTGGAGGCATCTGAGTTCGTAAAGGTAATAGAGACCAGACAAGGGCTGAAAATTGCCTGTATAGAGGAGATAGCTTACACACAAGGATATATTGATAAAAAACAATTACTTAAACTGTCTGAACCTCTTGCAAAAACAGAATATGGTCAATACTTAAAAGAAATAGCTGGAGAAGAGTAATGCCTTTTGAGTTTATACAAACCAATATCCCTGACGTGATACTCATAAAACCGCGAATCTTCAGAGATGACAGAGGTTTCTTTATGGAAACCTATAAATATTCCGAGTTTGCTGCAAATGGCATCGAAGAGCATTTTGTACAGGACAATCAGTCAAGATCAACCTATGGAGTTTTACGTGGTCTGCATTATCAACTCACTCCGAAAGCTCAGGGCAAGCTTGTCAGATGCTTATCCGGCAAGATATTAGATGTTGCTGTAGATATTAGACAGGGCTCTCCTACTTTTGGTCAATGGGTCAGCCAGGAGCTTTCCGAAGAGAATAAGTATATGTTCTATGTGCCTGTGGGTTTTGCTCATGGTTTTTCTGTACTGTCTGAAACCTGTGAAGTTCACTATAAAACTACAGATGAATATTCACCTGAACATGAAAGGTCCATAATCTGGAATGATTCTGACCTGAATATCAATTGGCAGGTTACTACTCCGGAGCTGGCAGATAAAGACAAACAGGCTCCGGCATTTAAACATGCAGAATTTAATTTCTTTTACGGGTAAAAATGACTAATGATAGACATTCTCATTCCTGTCTATAACTCTGCAAGATATATAGATCAACAGTTTGAATCTCTATTTCAACAGACTATACAGGATTTTAAATTAATCATTAGTGACGACTGCTCTACTGACAATACCATTGAAATCATTTCTGAGTGGCAAAAACGCTATCCAGATAGAATTATAATCCTGAATGGAAAGCCAAACAATATTGGGGGGGTGTCACAGAATATTAATCAGTTGCTTGCCGTAAGTTCTGCTGATTACACCATGTTTTGCGACCACGATGACGTATGGCTGCCAAATAAAATTGAGATAACACTCAACAAAATGCTTGAAGCAGAAAATGAAAATGCCCAGAACTTACCTATTTTGGTTCATACAGACTTAAAAGTTGTAGATGAAAACCTTAATACCCTCTGCTCATCATTTTTTCGATTCCAGAATATCAACCCTACAGCAGGAAATACTCTTTCCAGACTGCTTGTCCAGAATTGCATAACTGGCTGTACGGTTTTAATAAACAAAGCTCTAAGAGAAAAAAATAGGAACTATCCCGGATAAAGCCTTAATGCATGACTGGTGGGCCGCTCTGGTGGCATCTATTTTTGGCAAAATTTACTTGGTAGATGAACAGACAATACTGTACAGACAGCACTCTAATAATGCTGTTGGAGCTAAGAACTCATCAATCACAGATATTTTATCTAAAATTTCATCCAGAGAATATAAGCAGTCAATCGACAGACTTTTTGTGCAATCTGAAATACTACTAGACAACTACCGTGATACAATGAATGCGAAAGATGTCAAAACTGCTGAAAAATTCATGAATATACGAGGGATGAATTACATCTCGAAAATACGCACGATAATTCAATATGGCTTTTATAAACATGGATTTATGCGTAATGCAGGTCTCTTCTTTTTTATATAACTATATATAAGACTGTCTAAATAACCCGGCCTCAGATAGTAAGTCAATTTATTTACTAAAAAGACTACCTGTCAATCTGGACAATTTTGAAAAAAACAGCATTAATTATTCTGAGTATTTTTTTTCTGCCGTCAGGGAGAGTATTATAACTTTCCACTAAGAGTAACTGCCTAAAACCATCTAATTCATTTCTATGCTCGTCAATAATTTGCAACAGTTCCTTCTGGGTACGTTGCAGCTCAGCTATTTGATTTGTTGTTCCTGTATGATAGCCAAAGACATCATCTGCAATATAATAATCACTAGTTTTAATGCTTGCCCATCTTTCATCGGCATAAAACCTATCAAGCACTGGAAGAATCTGACCTAAGTTATAGCTGTTCTGCTTGTATCTCCTCAAAGCTGCTATATAATCTTCATCTAAAACATATGACTGGAAATTTTTATCAACTTTCTTATATTCCTCTGCTTCTTTAGCAGATATTGACAATTCACTAAAAACCTCTTCCATCGTAACTTTAAAACTATTGCGCAGTTTCACATAGTCTGACATATAGAAATAGTAAACAGCTCTGAATAAGGCAAACTTAAGAGGCAGACAACTTTCGAAAAGCCACTCTTGGTCTATAAGTGTAAGTTTTTCGCCATTCACATACACATTACTGAAGATTAAATCTATTGAACTTTTGGCCATGAACTTGTCAGTGGATGCTATAACATCTATATCTACACCATCCAATAACCAACTCTCACTTTCTGCTATGACCAATTCCTCGGTACATTCATAACAGCAAGCCAAGCTTTCAGCAAAATTTTTAATAATGTTCAGATAACCATCCCTGTCCCCCCCTTCTGATAGTTTTTCAAGAAGTTGCTCTGCTAAGGACTCACCTGCTGCAAACTCGAATGCAAGACTGTTTTCCGTGAGTTTTTTCGGAACAGGGCAGTTGATAATATCATTTCTCAATGTCGATTGCAGATACTCATGGTTGGCTTTCAATCTTTCTATATGTTCCACAGCATCATGCACAAGAGCCAACTTGATCACACAATCTTTATATATATCAGTTTTCACCCAATACTTTCTCTTCCTTTCTCTACTCGCAGAACTAAATATCGGTTTATCTTGAGTATCCTCACCACATATGACAAGAAACGAATTCGCTGTATCTTCATACATCCTATTCTTTATAATATTCTCATACACTAAAGTCTCATCCATGGTAACGAGCCTTGGCCTGTCATAATTCGGAGCGACCTGAAGCATTGAGTTTTTTTTCAGGAAGCTTATACTCACTGAAAATCTCGACAGGAAGTTTGTAATCCGGATGAGGATAATAAAAGCTAAATTGATGGAAACCGCTGTCTTTAATGAGTGAACTTAATTCTCTTCTGCCGAATGTCTTCACATTGCTGTTGTTTATATATCCTTCCAGCCCTTCCATCAGATTTCCTGTATGGTCTTCCCCCCCCGCTCCTGCTATATATTTAAGCCCCCCCATGCGATTCTCTATAGCAATAAAAAGGATACCATCTGGTTTTAGGTACTGTTTTATCTTTTCCAGAAAGTTCCTATACGGATCAGTACCACTAATAAAAGCTCCTGCATATTCCAAAACACCGATCAAAGTAACATAGTCGAATTTTTCCTCTATCCTGATATCTTCAAAATTACCTATTAATATCTCAAGGTTATCAGCGTCAGGGTATCTGGCAGCTATGATTTCAGCCCTCTGCTTAGAAAGCTCCATAGAGACCACTCTGTCACATTTCTCGGTTAAAAGCCCTGTGATAGCTCCACAACCAGCCCCCCCAATCTCAAGGACATTGCCTGATTTATTAAAAGGATACCATTCCAGAATATTTCTTCTTACAGAAGTAAGATGGTAGTAAACAGGCCATCTATCATCTATCTTTACGATATCATCTAAGTCTTTACCCGATGAGACCATCTGAAATAATTCTTTTTCGATATCACCGTCAGAGTAGAGGTCTGTTCCTTTATAGAATGTTTCGTTTATTAATGGCATTAATTGCTCCCTTTAACTATACTCACTTCACTTTTCAAGTCATAAAAACCTACAAAAGGGATATCATTAACAACTTCAAAAAGTAATATATCGTATAGCCTATGATACACATCTATGCCGTTCTTCCCGAAACCGGTACAACCCAGTGAAATAGAAAATGAGCCGCCTTGTATATTTAGAACTTGTCTGAAAGTCACAGTAACTTCCTCTCCTTTCTCAAACCAGCCGGATGCCGATTTCTTCATATATGAATTAGTCCCTGTAATTTCAAGCCCTTTTAAATTTTTAATAGTAAAAGCAAAAATCGGATTCTCTATCTTTTTATTAAACCTTATCTTCATTACGACATCAAAAGCTTGCCCGTTTATCAGAGTTTGTGTCGGCAATCCTTTTATATCAAATAAACCATAGTCGTATATTTCTGCATGTTTTTCGCCATATTCAAGATGTTCTTTATTAATACTAAAGTTTAAGTGCATCAGTTTTTTCTGAGTTGATTGTTTATCAGGGGGGGCAACATGTCTGGTTGATTCTATTTCATATTGATTCTTATTATAACAGTCAGATAGTATCTGTTTGTATGTATCAACAACATCTTTTGGTTTCCCTTCTACTATCTTTTTGCCTGAATCGAGCAAAATAGCTTTATTACAGTAGTGAACAATAGTATCCAGTGAGTGACTAACAAAAAGAATTGTTTTACCGGCCTTTTGAAACTCTTTAAATTTATTGTAACACTTTGCCTGAAAGTTCATATCTCCGACAGCGAGAGCCTCATCAATAATCAGTATTTCGGGATCTACACTTATAGATACTGCAAATGCCAAACGTACAAACATCCCACTCGAATACATTTTCACCGGTTGATTTATAAATTCACCGATATCGGCAAAAGAGATAATATCATCAAGTTTTTCACTCATCTGCTCCCTTGTAAATCCCATTACTGAGCCGTTGAAAAATATATTCTCCAAACCCGACATTTCCGGGTTAAACCCAGCCCCCCAAGTTCAAGCAGAGCAGCAATACGTCCATTTGTAATCACGTCGCCCGAGCTCTGGGTAAGAACACCGGTGATAATCTTAAGAAGTGTCGATTTGCCTGATCCGTTTCTTCCGATAATACCAACAGTTTCACCTTTTTTTGATATCAAAAGAGACTGATCCTAGAGCCATAAAATCAGTATGGTGTTTCTTGCGAGTAAGACTGACTGCTTCCTTCACTCTATTAACGCTCTTGTCATAGAGCTTATAGTATTTCGTTAGGTCATTAACCTGTATTGATGATTTTGAATTCAACTTAACCCCCCCTATAAATCTTTTGGGCCATCAAAGTATCATATTCCTTGGCTTTTCTGCTGATGATCCCTAGTAATATCCAATACAGCACATCGACAGAGAAATTAAAACCAGTAATACCTACAACAAGCTTTCCACAAAAATATAAAAAGATAACATAATATACTGAATCTATTTTATCGATATGAGCAATATGAACGCAATATTTAATAACTATGCTTATCATATTAAGGATATATATAATAAAAACAACAACGCCATACTGCAAAAAAAATATTCAAGTAAGAAAGATGCACATAATGTTGCAGTAGGGAGTATTTACCAGAATATGCCGTCCAGCTGAAACTCCAGCCATATCCCATTCCGCTAAATAAATGATAAGCCTTTGTATCGAATAACTTCCAGACTTCTCGTATTTCGATCGAACGTCCGCTTGTTGCCAAATCCCAGTCAAAATCATCAGAAAAAAATATTTAACTGATTAAGCTTGCTGATAAGATTGCCAATAAGGGGGGGTATGTCTACATCACTATAAATGTTAGATATATACATAAGACCTATAAACAAAGAAAAAGCAACGATCGTAACAAGAAAAATATTTAATACTATTTTTTTTGCTGCTGTATCTCAAGAAATAGAGTGCAGTAACAACCAACACTCCCAGATATACACCTCTCTTCCCTGATGCTAAGACTATTATAATTGTCAACAAGACTCCTAGCAGTTTTCTATTTATTAGAAAATATGCCAGGCATACCAGCATGCCCTCACAAGCATACCCTAAATACTGTACTCTACCGGTCGAAAACCCCCCCCAAAGATATACAACAATGCCTATCGCATTAATAACTAATGTTAAATAGACAAATACTTTGATATATTGCTCCAACTGAGATTCAGAAAAATCACTTGAATAAAAATCGTAATAAATAACCAATGAAAACAAAGCGACAAATAGATGGGATGCAAAATACCGAACCTCAAAACCCGTCAGAAAGCTGACGAACACGCCCTGAAAAACCATAAACAACAACAATAAACCAAAGCTATCAGGTACTTGAATTTTCTTCTTACTTATAATACTGATTATAGAAAGGACAGTAATAAGCGGATTAACCACTTTGATTATCTGGCTATTCCAAAAAAGCCAAAACCTCGCACCACTACAATTATTGCAGAAAGAGCATTATATATAATTGTAATTTTGAATATGAGTGAACTCATCTAATAAGCCTGCTCTTTTCTATTTGTGTCAATTCATCACCTGTGTGGATTATATGATAACTATAATAATTACAGCTTGTAGTATACACCTGTTTCAACAGAATCCATCGCCAGACAAGAAGCCTTTGAAACTTCAATTATTTGCTCGAATGGAATAGGGGGGGAGGTTTCCCCCCCCTTTTCAGTGGCTTTGACAAATATCTCCACCTCGCTCTCATGCCCTTTATCCTGCTTCATAGAAGACTTGTTTATACTCACTCCAAAACCTTTTAATGCCTTAAAATTATCTAACAGTATTACTTTCCCTTCATAAAAAAAACTTCTACACGCTCTTTCGGATAGCCTTTATTCCCATTACCTAAATAGTGAATAGCAGCCACAGAGCCATCCGCAAAACGAAGATTAATTGAACCCTTATCATGATCAGTCTGAGTATGCCCTTTTGTGCAGAAAGTCTGAACACCTTCGATAGGAGAATCTGCAAGATACCTCGCAAGGTCAATAAAGTGGCAACCTTCCTGAATTAAGCGTCCACCGCCCACAAGTGGATCAAACACCCAATGATTGTCAGGCAACAGCCCGGCATTCACTGTGATAATGATATTGACAGGTTCAGTTCTGGTATTTAAAACATCTTTCATCTTCACGGCAAAAGGAGAAAAACGTCTATTAAACCCCCCCACCATTACAATCCCTTTAGAATTCTTATAAACCTCTTCAATTGCAGTTATTTCATCCATAGTAAGAGCCAAAGGCTTCTCTACGAAAACATTTTTATCTCTTTTTAAACACTCTTTAACCAAAGAGGCGTGAGAATCGGATCTCGTGGCAACAAAAACCGTGTTTATATCTTCATTATCCAGCACTTCCGAATACTCAGAAGTAGTAACATCAAAACCAAACTTGCCGGCTACCTTAGCTCCATCAAGCCCTCCTGTACTGGCGACAGTGTGAAGTTTTGCTCCCGTTTTTGAAAGTGCAGGGATCAATACCATTTTTGCAAAGTTCCCGACACCTATAAAGCCTGCAGTACATGGTTTCTTATCAGAAGAGTGCTCAGCATTAATAATTTTCTTGCTGAGCTTTTCGGCATATTTATTATACTCAAAGACCACACCAAGGTTCTGCCCGCCCAGCAGCTCTTTATAAGCATCCGGTGCATCGCTGAAATTCACTCTTTTTGATATAAGTCCTTTCATGTCCAGCTTGCCTGCGGACATCATGTCCAGTACAGCTTCAAAGTTTCTCTGAGCAGTCCAGCGAACATACCCTATGGGATAATCAAACCCTTTTGCTTCATAGTTATCATCATATCTACCTGGTCCGTACGAACTGGAAACTGAAAAGCTCAGCTCTTTTTCATAAAAAAAAGAGCTCTTGGGACATCTATCGGAACAACCCCCCCCACAAGAACTATTCGCCCGCGAGTACGGCACATCTTCGCTCCGTTAACCAACGGGTCACTACTCTTAGTGGATGCAGTCAATAAAACACCATCAACTCCACGACATTTAGAAAAAGTATTTACTGCTTCTAAATATGATTCCCCCCCTTCTCTGGCAATACACCCTGTAGCTCCATATTTTTCAGCAAGTGCAACCTTTTCTGGGTCTATATCTATACCTATAACCTTGCAGCCATTTGCTATTAATAACTGAACTGCAACTTGACCGATAAGACCGAGACCTATCACAGCAACATATTCTCCAAGTTCAGGAGAAAGCAGTCTCATTCCTTGCAAAGCAATTGAGCCTACAACAGTAAAAGTTGCAGATTCGTCATCCACATTATCCGGAATTTTTACACTAAGGTTTTTGGGCACACGTACAACTTCACTATGAGGACCGGCACATAATACCCTGTCACCCGCCTGAAACTCTGTAACATTAGCTCCCGTATCAACCACTATACCTACATTGGAGTAACCAAGAGGTATTGGCTCTGCCAGTTTTGATCTTACAGCATCAACTGTGGTTAATAACCCGTCCGTTTTGACCTTTTGAATAACCTGTTTCACTTTATCAGGCTGCTGCCTCGCTTTATTGATAAGTGATGCCCTTCCAAATTCCACAAGCATCTTTTCTGTGCCCACAGAAACTAAGCTTTTATTAGTCTCTACAACAATACTATTTGAACTTACTGTCGGAGCGGGCACATCCACAAACTTTACTTCACCTGATTGAAAATCCTGAACTAACTGTTTCACAAAACCCCCCCTCCGAATTGATCTTTCCATACTTCTATACATAAAATACTAAAGATTGTATAAGTTGCGTCTACTTTTCCCGCATTATTATCTTCAATCAGCTGCCAGACTGCATTGTAATCAAAAATACCACCGCCCTCCAGCCTTTGTCTGCTCAAATATTTTTCAAGCAGTGGTCTTAAGTCCTTTTTAATCCATGTTCTTATAGGAGCACCAAAGCCAGTCTTTGGTCTGTATATTACCTCATGCGGCAGATATCTTTCTGCAACTTTTTTGAGTATCCATTTTGTTTCGCCATTTCTAAGCTTCATATGTGGAGGCAGCTTTGCTGAAAATTCAACCACCTTCTCATCAATATACGGGACTCTTACTTCCAGAGATTTCTGCATACTGGATTTGTCAGTATAGTTCAAGTTGTGATCAATCAGAAAATGCTTATTGTCAAGAAACAACATCTTATCCAGACTATCAACTTCACCTGTCAGGATACCAAGTGTCTCCTCCAGTCTGGTCAACGGATCATACCCCCCCTTGAGTTCTGTCTTCATTCTATCTGAAAAGAGACTGAACTTTATATCTTCCTCTATCCATGAAAAATAGCTTGCAATTCTTCTGTTCATGCCTTTATCAAGGTTATAAGCATATTTACGTAATTTTCTGAACCTATGGTTGCTAGTATTAAGCTTTTTACACACAGATGCGATAGATCTTCTTATTACAACAGGCAGCTTCATCATTTTTTTATCATATTCAAGAGCTATATGCCTGCGGTATCCGGAAAAGAAATCATCCCCCCCGCCGGCACCAGATAAAAGAACTTTATAGCCGCAATCAATAGCCTTACCGGCTATCATCATAGCATTAATCGGAGCAGGATCTGCCTCTGGCTCATCTAAAATATATGGGAGCGATTCTATATACTGCATGAGATCACCGGAGGTTACAGATATTTTTTCCAAATCAACATCAAGATACTCTGCCACTAATTCAGCATAGTACAAATCATTAACAAATCCTTCATCGTCAATATTATCTACATCTATGGTAAAAGTTCTAACCGGAGCATCTCCGGATATTTTTCTCATATAAGCAACAATGAGGCTGGAGTCTAAACCGCCTGAAAGAAACGACCCCCCCAGAGGCACATCACTCATCATCTGATTTCTGACAGAATCCTCAAGTATTTTATCAAGCATATCAATTGCTTCTTCGTCAGAAATATCATAATACTCGCCTTTATAACCCACTTCATAAAATTGCCACTTATCGGTCAACACTCCATTGCGAATTACCATGCCGTGCCCCCCCGGCTCCAGTTTATGTACATTTTTAAACATTGTTCTTGGAAAAGGGGGGTCCATAGAAATGTCATATAGTCATTTACTGCATTGACGTCGATATCTCTTGGCAAGTCTTCATATTCTGAAATAGCCTTCAATTCCGAGGAAAACAGAAAAATACCATCCAGTAAGGCATAATATAATGGTTTTATACCGTAGTGATCTCTGGCAAGGAATATCTCATCTTTAGCTTTATCGTATAAAGCGAAGGCAAACATACCCCCCCGCAACCGATTCAGAAGCCCGTGCCCCCCCTCCTCTTCGTATAGATGAAGGATGACTTCGCTGTCGGTATTGCTGATAAATGAATGATTTTTCTCGATAAGTTCCTGTCGAAGCTCAAGATAATTATAAATCTCACCGTTAAATACTAAGACAAGTGACTCATCTTCATTAAACATAGGCTGATGTCCCGAAGGTGACAAATCTATTATTGAAAGTCTATTGTGTCCAAGGGAGACATTCTTCTGTTCATTTTCCCAGATACCGAAATCATCCGGGCCTCTATGAGCAGTGACGTTCTTCATCCTCTCCAGTAACTTATCATCACTAATTCCGCTAAAACCATATATGCCGCACATTACTAGCTTATCTCTTTCTTTACTATAGCTATGACCCTTTCAAGATCATTATTCGTCATAATACTGCCAGATGGCAGACACAATCCAGTATTAAACAGGTTTTCTGAAATGCCATTAAGCTTAGCTCTGTTTTTCTTGAATACGGGCTGCATATGCATGGGTTTCCATAGTGACCTCGCTTCAATATTATCATTCTTGAGAGCCATAATAATTTTTTTCGGTTCAATACTGTCAAGAGTAATAGTTGTCAGCCACCTGTTACCTCTTGTTCCAAGCAATTCCGGCATAAACTTTACTTTATCTGATGCCAGCTCAGAAACATAGATATCAAATATTTCCCTACACCTTTTGACACGTTCATCAATGACTTCCATCTGCCCTACACCAATAGCGGCCAGAACATTACTCATGCGATAATTATACCCAACCTCTTCGTGCTGATAGTACTCATAATCTTCTTTTGCCTGTGTGCTTAGAAACTTTGCTTTATTGATGTATGCTGCATTATCGGAGACAAGAACTCCACCACCGCTTGTGGTAAGTATCTTATTACCGTTAAAAGAATAGATACCCAGATCACCGAATGTTCCAGTGTGTTTATTATCATATGTGCAACCTAATGACTCTGCAGCATCTTCTACAAGCATTACACTATACTTTTCACATATAGCCTTTATTTCTCTGAGCTTTGCCGACTGACCGTATAAATGAGTCAGAATAAGAGCTTTAGGCATCTTTTCGCCATTAGTCTGTCTATAATTAAGCTCAGCTTCCAATAGAGCAGGATCTACACACCATGTTTCAGCATCACTATCCAGAAAAACTAATTCAGCACCCATATGATGTGCTGCTGCAACTGATCCTATGAACGTGAAAGTGCTGGCAAGGATAACATCACCCGCCCGCACACCTATTACATGCATAGCAAGATGCAAAGCAGCAGAGGCACTAGTGACAGCTAATGCATTTTTTTTGCTCCTGTATAGCTCTTGACGGCAGATTCGAATTTGTCTAAATAGTCTCCTCTTGGAGCAATATAATTAGAGTCAAAAACATCTTTTACATACTCAAGCTCTTTCCCCCCCGACATATGTGGAGGTGAAAGAAATATTTTATCCAACTCACAACCTCTTTTTAGTATTTTAGCAGGGACACCTACTATAGTATTATTCTCATTAAAGTCAGAAACAACAACAGCTCCTGCTCCTACGATATTACCGCATCCAAGGCTTACTCCTTGTCTTGCACAGCAGCCTATTCCCATATGTGTATAGGCTCCTATTGTAACAGTACCCGCAAGTGTTGCTCCGGGAGATATATGTGCAAAGTCACCTATTTTATTATCATGTTCAATTATGCAGCCAGTGTTTAAGATTACGCCACGCCCAATCTCCGAACCTGAATTCACCATCACACCGGACATAATAACTGTTCCTTCTCCAATCAAAGTATCTGGAGACACGACAGCACTTGGATGCATTATCACAGGGAGAACCCCCCCTCCGGCATTCAATATCCTCTCTGCCACTTTCTCTCTGACATAATTGTCCCCCCCAATGCCAAGAGCAAAAGCGACACCGGCAGCATCCTCAATATCAGATAACTGGATGATTCTCCTGTTGCGAATAGTCTCTCCGGCTTTATTATCATCAATGAATGCAGCAACATTATAACCCGCTGCAACGGCAGCATCAAAGATGACCTTACCGTGGCCGCTCGCACCAAAAATGTAAAGATCAGTTGTTCCCATTAAATTTATCCACTGTAACACGTCCAGCTTGTGAAACATCTGATCTCTTCAATATTTTCATAGCTGTCTGTATCATTATTTTTATATCTAAAATAAATGATTGATTGTCCACATACCAAACATCCATTTCAAACTTTTCTTTCCAGGATATTGCATTTCGCCCGTTCACTTGTGCCATACCTGTTATTCCGGGTCTGACATTATGTCTTCTACGCTGATCTTCGTCGTATAAAGGTAAGTATTCCATAAGCAAAGGTCTGGGACCTACAAGCGACATGTCACCTTTGAGCACATTAAAAAGCTGAGGCAACTCATCAAGACTGAGTTTTCTTATAACCGAACCAACAGCAGTCATCCGCTCTTCGTCTGGCAGAAGCACACCATTCAAATCATACGCCTCCTTCATAGAACGGAATTTATACACATTAAAAGGCTTTTCATCTCTGCCGGGGGGGCGCATTTGCACAAAGATTGCCGGACGACCCAATTTCACAATAATGACCAGATAGGTAATTGCAATTAAAGGAGAAAGTAAAATAATCATAGTTAATGATACTGCAATATCAAAAAGTCTTTTCAAAACTCCTCCATAAGCTTTCTACTGAGCTCACCAGCGATTTTTTCACGTTCGAAGTGCTCGATGACATAATTATATCCGGCCTCACCATCAGCATTGAGCTTCTCTCGATCATTGTAGTATGTTTTCACCGCTTCAACAATAGCTTTGCTATCGCCTGAAGGAACACACAAACCACCGCCGGATTTTTCTATTACATCTTTTATTACCCCCCCTCCTATAGCCAGTATAGTTGGTTTTTTTTGCGGCCATATAATCAAAAACTTTATTAGGGTAAACAGTTTTGAATAGCTCGATATCTTTCAAGGTCGCTATACAAACATCAGATGCTTTAAGGACGGCAGGCACTTCGGTTTTACTCACAGGCGGCAGGAAAACAAGATTGTCCAGCCCTTCTTTCCTACATTGCTCAGCATACTCTTTACCTTTCATTCCACCGCCTATAAATAAAAAGAAAATCTGAGGATAATCTTTTCGCAGTATCCTGGCTGATTCAATTATAGATTCAAGGTCATTAGCAACACCCATATTGCCAGTATAGGACACAACAAACCGTTTTTCCGCATTAATACTTTTTCGAAATTCCGCTCCTGCATTATCTTCAATATTAAAATCACTTGAAATAACACCATTAGGAATAAAAATAATATTACCTGAATCCACATGCTTTGAAATAAAAGGTATAAAGCCCGGAGAGTTCACCATTATTCGATGTGCTCTTTTATAAACAAACTTCTCCAGAACTCTAAAAACACTTAGGATAAACTTACTTTTCACGACTCCAAGCTCTTCGGCAAAATCCAACCAGAGGTCACGCACTTCAAAAAGCAGTTTTTTTTCTTTTGACAATACTCAACAGTGCACTGGTAATTGATTGAAATAAAGGTGGCGATGTCGCCCATATAACATCTACATTCTTGACTTTTAACCCTTCAATGAAGGATGTAAGAGAAAAAGTTAAAAACGATAAAGCTCTGAATAGGATATTAACATGCACAAAGGCAGGAGTTTTGGCATAAATGATCTCTATCCCTTCTCTTATCTCGTGCTTCTTATTTATTTTTTTTACCGGAAAGATAGTCAACATCACTTGCTACGACTGTCACTTTATGTCCCATCTTAACCAAATACTTAGCTAACTCATAATGTCTTGTGCCACCACCCCCCCGTTCCGGCGTCACAAAAATCTGATGCATCAGCAATATGTGCATAATAAACCTCTTTTAAACTCTGGAAAAAAAACTGTCTTAAACTCCGCCGCCCCCCCGTTAGTCTCTATATCGAATCTAATATCAAGGCACTCTTTCTTCTCGCCATAGTATCTGGAATACCAGCCGCGAATGTCATTTTTATTTGACGAACCTCGATCGATCGAAAACTTAAAAGCCTCATTGGCGGTAACTTCCATTTTGATGCTCTTCCCTTTATCCGTGCTAAAGGTTATGCTAACCTTCTTCTCTTCTTCAGTTATTTCATGAGCAAAGTCGGCAATATGCCAATGCAGAGTAACCAGTCTTTTTATATCAATACTGTTTACAAGATCAACAACTGAAATGAAACCTTTCTCATTTTTGACACTTCTTTTATGAACTTGACCTTTGTATAGACGACCATAACCAAAGTGTTCTCCGGATATGCAGTTTTCCGACTCGACAGTCATCTTAGATTTGGACGGATAAAGCCATTTAAAACGACGATAAAGCAGCATTTGATCCTGTCCATCTATTGTCACCGTATTATGAGATTTTGTACCCATAAAATATTTGTGATACTCAAGCTCATCATTATACATATACGAGCCGCCATCTATAGCAATCTCTTCCCCCCCATCAATAAAAATCACAACACTATTTTGGTCAGACTGGCCAAAACGATCTTTAGGAGTGCCGCAACGGAAAAAAAACAAAACTGTCATCATTTTCACGAAGAACTTTTACGCCTGTATCAGGGAAACTGCTCTCCATAGGCAGTCTTTTTTGTTCACCCGCTAAAGCATCGGGACCAAAAAGCCAAAAAAGCTCTTCATCCCAACAACCCAGTTCAAACACTCTATTGCCTCCTAAGACATAAGACAAGCCTGTCACAATGGGTCTGTAATCATTAAAATCGCAAGATGTAAAAGGAGCTAACATTGCCCCCCCGTCATTTGCTCCCCCCCAATTTGGAAGCTTACCATCAGGCAGATTCATACATCCTGACAAGAAACTGCACGAACGACTAAAAACGTCGGTGATCTTCTCATACGGTATATGTTCATCATTATTTTTTGCTATGATATAACACCAAAGATAATAACTGAGAGCCAGTCGCTGATAGCTAAACGACAATTGACAATAACCACCGTCATTATAGAACTGATTCATACATGCTTTACTGAATAAAACCTTAGCAGCACGCTTCTTAAGCTTATTAAAATTTGGCATGAAAGGGAAAAGCAGACCTGCAATATAGACTCCCAGAGCTTCACCGATTAAATGGTTATTAGTCACTGCATGTTTTGCATAATCGATATTGTTATCTATAAAAATAGTATGGAGATATAGCTGTTTCAGGAAAAGCTGAAAGAATTCTTCATCAATCCGTTCAGAATCTTTAAATATGTATAATGCCTGTATCCATGCCAGAATACGAATAGCTGCCTCTTGCCCATTATACCAGTTCACGCCTTTCATAGGAGGATTTGCTGCATCCCAAGATTCTACCTGAGATTTAAAAAAAATCAGCATATTTATCGTCCCCCCCTGTAAGCATATACGCTCTGACAGCTTTATGTAATTGAGGAAATCTATTCGGTTCCCACGGCATTTTAATATCGCCGCAATCATTTTCGTACCTGTGAACAGTATTCGCAGAAACATCGGACGGCCATTCTATGTCTCGCTTGGGATTATAGTGCCACCTATATGGCGAACCAAAATCTGCAATCCATCCAGAAAAACACTTAATTTTCCCATCGATAGCATCATCAGCTTCTTTTAGAATGATTCTCTTTTGCTCCTCGGAAAAGATATTATTATATTCTTTTCTATGGACGAACTCCCCCCCTCCAAGCATCGGCTTTATTTCTGTTTTTTTTCCAGATGTCAAAAGTCATCTTAAAATCGGGAATAGCTGAAGGAAGCCTTTTAGAGGCATCTCTTATCCCAAGCCTTTTAGAAAATTCATACCACACTCTGTAAGCAGTACGTGAAAAACCCAAAAGCCTTAATTCCTCGATAATATATTTTATTTCCATTATTCAATAACACTCTTTTTTTATTAACCATATATATAACGGAGCATACAACAATAACTCATTTTTTGTTTGTTTTGTCAATATTCATATATGGTATAAATTGTTTGACTTTTTATCGTTATAGTAGGATTATTAAAGTGACTATGTCAGGTTAATAATCCTTGGCATCAATTAATTATTAAAAAATCAGGACTAAAGAATACTATGCTTAATAACAAGGTTATCTTAATCACAGGTGGAACAGGCTCGTTTGGTAAAAAAAGCGACAGAGTATATTTTAAAAAACTATAAACCAAAAAAACTTATCATATTCAGCAGAGATGAATTCAAACAATTTGAAATGGCTCAAAAATTCAGTATCGAAGAATACCCATGTATCAGATACTTTATAGGAGACGTCAGAGACAAAGATCGTCTTATGAGAGCTTTTCAGGATGTTGACTATGTGATACATGCTGCAGCACTTAAGCATGTTCCTGTTGCTGAATACAACCCGTTCGAAGCTATTCAGACAAACGTTATAGGTGCAGAAAATGTAATTAATGCCTCGCTGGACACAAAAGTCAGCAAGGTTGTAGCACTCAGCACAGACAAAGCTGTCAGTCCTATTAACCTTTACGGTGCGACTAAGCTTTGCTCGGATAAAATGTTTGTTGCTGCAAATTCATTCGGCGGGACAGACAAAACTATATTCTCTGTTGTAAGATATGGAAACGTCATCGGCAGCCGAGGCAGTGTTATCCCATTCTTCAATAAGATTAAACACACGGGAAAACTCCCGATAACTGACCCAAGAATGACAAGATTCTGGATTTCACTGGAGCTTGGGGGGGTTCAAACAGTTATAGACGCATTCAGCAATATGGTGGGCGGTGAAATATTCGTACCAAAGATGCCAAGTACCTATATAACAGATTTAGCTGATGCTATCGGACCTGAATGTGAAAAAGAAATTATTGGCATTCGCCCAGGGGGGGAAAAGCTCCATGAAGGACTCATTTCCAGAGATGATGCAAGGAATACTATCGACCTTGAAAAATACTATATTATAAAACCAGAAGCCCCCCCTTATTTCAGAGAAAGATTTGCAAATATAGGCGGAAAACCTGTGGCAGATGACTTTGAATTCAGTTCCAACACCAATGAGTGGTTTCTCACTGTTGATGAGATCAAAGAGACTGTCAATAAATACCTCCCAGAAGATTAATTATGTCTAGGTTTATTCCATATGGAAGACAGTATGTCGACAATGCAGATATCGCAGGTGTCAATGATGCACTCACAAGTGATTGGCTGACACAGGTCCAACTTGTGCAAAATTTGAAGATTGGTAGCTAATTATCATAGTATCAAACGCGGCATTTTAGTTAGTAATGGTACTGCAGCACTATACATCCTAGCACAAGCCCTTGGGCTCAAAGCCGGTGATGAAGTAATTACAACCTCAATCACTTTTGCCGCCAGTGCGAATGCCATAAAGTACTGCGGTGCTGATGTGGTTTTTGCCGATATTGATCCTGTATCCTATAATATCTCACCTGAGTCCGTTACATCTCTTATTACAGATAAAACTGTCGGTATTATAGCCGTGGATTTGGCAGGCCAAATGTGCGATTTTGACAAACTTGGGAAACTTGCTGAAAAACATAATTTATGGATTATAGAAGATGCTGCACATGCTGTAGGTTCTTTTGCTCAGTTCAAAGACGGCCGCTATGCTCCCGGCGGGCACCCTGCTGTAAACGGTGCAACTTTTTCTTTCCACCCGGTAAAAACCATAACAACAGGCGAAGGCGGCATGATTGTCACCAATAACGACAAACTGGCTGATAAATGTGCCTTACTCAGATCACACGGGATAACTCGTGACGAAACTCTGATGGGGGGGCAAAATGATGGTCCTTGGTATTATGAAATGCTCGAATTGTCATCGAACTATCGTCTTCCTGATATAAATGCTGCTCTTGGTATCACACAGATGCAAAAACTTGATAGCTTCAAAGCAAAAAGAAGAGAACTGTTTCAGAGATATCAAGAACTTCTTAGTGATATAACAGAAGTCATTCCGCCTACCGAAATTCAAGGTAGGGATAGCTGCTTTCACCTCTATATTCTTAGATGGAAGATGGACTTATTAAAAATTTCCAAACAGGACTTATTCGATAAAATGCGTAACAAAGGGATTGGTGTAAATCTGCATTACATACCGGTATATAAGCTTCCTTTTTTCAGAGACTCTATTAATGAGCAACCTCATTGTCCCGAGTCCGAAAGTTACTATAAAGAGGCAATGACACTCCCATTACACTTTAACATGGCAGATGACGATGTTGTATACATTGTGGATTGTATAAAGGAAATAATAAGCGAAAACTCATGAAAATTCTTATTGTAGGATTCGGTTCAATAGGTCGTAAGCATGCAGAGATAATTCAGAGGAATAATCTTGCTGACATATATATTGCCGAACCATTTCAGAGTTCACATGCCATTGCATCTAAAATATATGGATCAAATAAAGTTTTCCATTCCATACATGATGCCTTTAAAGCTAACCAGAGTTTTGACATAGCAATGGTCACGACCCCCCCAACACATCTGCACATAACCACAGCAAAAGAGCTGACACAATATAACATAAAAGCACTCTTTATAGAAAAACCTATAGCAGACAGCTTAGATGAAATTGACGAACTGCAAAAACTGCTCAATGAAAAGGGCATAGTTTCAATGGTTGGATGCAATATGCGTTTCTACCCTACAATATCCAAGATTAAAGAGATCGTTGACAACGGAGAAATAGGCAGACCTATATTTGGTACTTTCCGATATGGTCAATACCTTCCGGCATGTCGCCTGATATAGATTACAAAGATAGCTATAGTGCATATAAAGAAAAAGGAGGGGGGGGAATAATACTGGATGATATCCATGAAATAGACTTGGCTTGCTATTTCTTTGGCAGTCCATCCGGATTTAATGTCCTTGGAGGTAAGCTAAGTGACCTTGAAATGACTGCAGAAGATTTTGCTTCTATTAATATACGTTATGAAAGCGGTACTGTAGCTCACATACTAATGGATTATATCCATCCTCTCTACAGACGATCTCTGGAAATAGTCGGTACTGATGGTGCTGTCAGATGGAATGAAGACCATAACAAAGTCCTCATTAGCAAACATGGAAATATAGACTGGGCAGTTTCTTTTGAGTTGCAGGGCTACGACTATTATGATATTTACAGCAAACAGATGGAGTATATGATCAATTGCCTTCAAGGTGGGCTTGTACCAATGAATAGTATTGACCAAGCCAAACAAGTATTAAGCCTTGCACTTGATATACGCTATCAGGTATATCAACAAATGACTCAACAAGGAGAACCTAACAAAACTTAATGCTGACTATGTTTTTTTGAACAGATAACATCTTTCTATGTATGGCACTATTGTTTAACAACTTTTAACAATACATTCTCAATAATATACGGAGACTTAAATGAATAAAAAAGATAATTTTCAGAAAATAGTACAAAGAGCACTCGATTACTACGAGTTTTCTCTAAATCCATCAACTATGATAGGAATATTTCCTGACCACGTTGGCATTGAACCTACAAACTCATGCAACCTCAGGTGCATTCATTGCCACCATTCAGGCAGAGGTGACAAGTTTACAAAAAAAACTTGGCATCATGGATATGGATATTTATAAAAAAAAGTCATCGATGAAATTAAAGACTTATCCTCAAGAATCACCCTTAACCAGCAGGGAGAACCGTTACTGCACCCTAATATTATGGAAATGATCGAATACGGGAAGAAAGCAGGTCTCTCAGTTAGTTTGCTTACAAATGGGACAAGGCTCACACCTGAATACACTGAGAAGCTCATTGAGCTTGGTCTTGATAGAATAGTCTTCTCATTTGATGCTATCGATAAAGAAACATATGAGGCCGTAAGGGTCAAAAGTGAGTTCCAGTCAACACTAAAAAAAATGTACTCCATTTCATTAAGAGAAACTATGAAACAGGCAGAAAAACATTTATATGTGCATCTATGGTTCTTTTTCTAAGACCAAAGACCATGTTGATGAATATAATGAGTACTTTAAATCGATGCCGGTGGATACCACATATAATAGTTCAATACTAACTATGGGCGGTTCTTCAAAAGTTTCCAGTGAGATTGATATGGATGTATTACGAAAAAAAATTCGAAGGGAATGAACCGATATGTAAAATTTCATGGGAGACTATAGTTGTAAACTGGGATGGAACCATCTCCCCCCTTGTCCTCTGGATTATAATGAAAGCCACGCTGTCGGAGATGTCCATGATGATAAACTCATTGACATATGGAATAGCGAACTATTTCAAAAATTCAGGCAGTGTCACCTAGACCATGATTTTACATGGATAGAAGAACAAGGAGAACTCTGCAGTGCCTGTAACGGAAGATATTTCCCTGACTATGATATGAGAAATCTTAAAAAAAGATATCCCAGTTTACCTTACCAGACAAGCAACTGTTCATGCTCAAGATCTTTTGGATATATCAGAGGAATCACTGACAGAAGAACAGAAATATAAGAACCTCCTTACAGAGATAGCCAAGTTAGATTAATATAACTATGACTTATAGCAACAGCTACCAAACTACTTTTTTGAACCTTCCGATACCTGAAATAGGGGGGGACGGTAAATATAGTTTACGTTCTGAGAACGCTCTTATATCGGCAGAATACCTAGAGTGGGATACAGAGGTGCTGGGTGTCAGGTCAGCGAGAATAAATACCTTATGGTGTATGAATGTTTCCCATATTTCAGAACTGGAAGATTTACTGAATAAAGTAATTTCCAAAATGGAGAATGATGGTATTAAATTCGTAGACCTGCGTGTGGGTCTACACTCATTCCCAATGATACAAATGTCTGAGCGTGCAGGTTTCATTCTCACAGATGTAATGAACATCTATTTGAGTAAAACCCCCCCGCCCGCAGAGGTAAATCCACATCCAGACTATCATCTAGTAACAACAAAGCCTGAAAAACAAACTGATATTGAGACTGTTCTCAGTATTTCTAAAAATCTATTTAGATTTAGCCGTATGTACCAGGATTTGCATATATCAAAGGCAGTAGCAGATGATTTTTATTCTAAACTCGTTAGATATTTTATGACAAAAGAGAATACCCTGTTTACTATCGCTTATAAAGGTGACACTCCTGCTGCCTTTTATATCGGCATGCAGGATATGAGTCTTCCTATAGACAATACTCTGGGTTATTTATGGTTAATAGGAGTTGCCCCCCCTGAACACGCCGGTAAAGGACTAGGTAAATACATGCTTAATCATTTTCTCATAAATCTACATAAGACATGTGACTTAGTGGAGATTGGAACTCAAATCAACAACTTACCTGCGAATACAATCTACAACAGAGCCCAACTCCCAATAGTCGCTAACATTGCTAGCTTTCATCGCTGGACAAAATGAAAGTTGTAATAAGAGCAGACTGCAATACAGATATTGGCATGGGGGGGCATCTCAATAGGTGCTCGCTATTATATGATGCGTTTATATCCGCTGGGATAAAAGCATCTTTCATAACTACTCGCAATGAACACTCTGAGCAATTTCTATCTAATAGATCAAATATTATTTATATTGAAGCTGAAAACGAGTTCTACCCCCCCCTTACTAATGCCGATTTAGTCATTGTTGATAAATATAACTACACTGACGGCTACTATGAAGAGATACAAGCAGAGAACACTATTATCTTCGATGATATTGAGTTCATTGTTCCAAGCAGAGTAAATGGGGGGTGATAAACCTTCAAGCTTATGCAAATCAATCTAGATATTCGAGTATTAAAGCTTTTTGCGGTCTTGAATACTTCCCCCCCCTGAGACCTGAATTCTGTGGTATAGCCAGAGATCCAAACGCCAATAATATTTTTTTGTGTATGGGCGGGAGTGACCCTGAGGGGGGGCAGACAAAGAGGCTTGGCAATTTGCTTCTGTGGAGCACTGATAGGCAAATTGAAGTTGTTTTTGGTCCTGCGTATAATGACGTTGATACAATTAACAATTTCAGACAGAACAAAAGATTCAATGTGCATGTCGCACCCGACAATATACCCGCTATAATGTCGAAATGCTCATATGCAGTTTCCGGAGCAGGAGGGATGTTATATGAGTTGGCATTTCTGGGCGTGCCTGCCGTTGCAGTGGTCTTAGCTGAGAACCAAAACTTAATTGCGAAAGCGTTTGAAGATATGGCGATTTCGATCAACTTGGGTTATTATAAACAGTTCAGCAACGAACATTTTTGTGAGACAATCTCTATGCTTGATTCGGACAAACACTCAATAGAGCAAATGTCTGAAAAATGTATAAAGATTATAGACGGCAAAGGTGTTGATAGGTTAGTATCTGATATAATTAAGTGGGTTAAAAAAATGAAATTTTCTCCGGAAGAGATAAAAGCAGAGTACAATGAATCAAGCAAAGAGACTGATGAATTTGCTAAAGTAAAATGGGGGGGTTCACAGGAAAAAATGCTAAACAGATTTCGTTTGGTATTAGATGAGCTTGATTTTGCTAAAATAGACCGCTGGCTTGATGTAGGCTGCGGCACCGGTGCATTTCAAGAAATGGTTCTCACAAAATTCCCTGCAGTCAAAGCAACAGGACTGGATATATCTGAAGGTCTTTTGGAGTTCGCTTCATCAAGACCGGCTAATAAAGACGTTAGATTCATCTTAGGAGACTTCCTAGACTTCGAGGAAGGAGCTTACGATCTTATATCATGTATAGGTGTATTGCAAAAAAACTACTTTTGATATATCTGATTTTTTCTCCAACGCTTTCCGACTACTGAATAACAAAGGACAGATATTTCTTGATACTAAGAATGCAAACTGGGAAGAATTTCAAAAACCTGGATTTAATCCTGAAGACACTCATCTATGGTTTGATATGTCAGACTTGGAAGAATCTGCTAAAGATGCCGGCTTTACAGTAAGAAAATCTGCCGGTTTCCTACCGGACACATGTGACATAGTGGAGTGTAATAAGTCTCACACAATTTTCCTTATAGCGGAGAAGTCGCTTGCATAATAAACTAATTATCGATTCTGAAATACACTTAATGCACCCGGAAGCTATTACTCCTGACTTTGCAAAAGGGACAACAGAACCGGTTCGCCTTGCAATCCATGAACACCCTGACTTCCCTTTACTCAGTGATAAGATGTCAATCGATAATCTCGAAGCATCTATGAACGATAATGGGATAGCTCATGGAATATTGATGGGTATGAGTTGGCATGACAAAGGTATACTTGATGACAACAATGATTATATATCTGAGATAGTCACAAACTCTAACGGCAAATATAAAGGGATGTATATCCCAGATCCAAGTGATCCAAAAAAAGCAGCTAAAGAGATTGAATTATTAGATAAAGATGTTTTTGTCGGTGTCAAGTTATTACCTGCCTGGCAGAAAGTATGCATCGACGACAAAGAGCTTCAACCTATATTTAATGCTGTTCTAGCAAAAGATATGTACCTTATGGTACACACTGACCATATAACTCAGTCTCTCAACGGAGACACACCATATAGATTACTACGCTTCCTGCTTAATAACCCTGACCTTAAGGTTCTCGCACCACACATGGGCGGCTTATTATGTCTTTATGCATTAAGAGAAAATATCAGGCATGCAGTAAGCAACACTACGTTCATAACATCAGTTTCTGCAACAATGGAATTTGTCAAATATGCTGCAGAAATCAACCCGGATAATATTATTTTCGGCACTGATTTTCCATTTAATCACTGCCATAACCAAAGCACTCAGATCAATACAATACAAAATTTAAAACTACCGAATAACGCCGTTGAGAAAATATTAGGCAGTAAGGCCAAAAAACTATTTGGTTTTGGAGAATAGAATGAAAATCATATCAGGTCATCAGTCGGTATATCTTCCTTGGCTGGGATTATTCCATAAATTATCTCTTTGCGATGAATTTGTATATATGGATACCGTTCAATACTTACATAATGACTGGAACAATCGAAATAAAATACGAATTCCTGACGGAGATACATGGCTTAGTGTTCCTGTCGATCGAAAACTAAGCAGGTCCGAGATGTTGGACGACATATTAATAAAAGATCAAAGCCCTGAATCCCGTGATTACTGGCAAGCTAAACATTGGAAAACGATTGAAGTTAATTACAAAAAAAACACGTTTTTTTGCTGACTACGAAGAAGAACTTAAAGAGATGTATCTTGGAACAAAGTGGACAAAATTAATTGATCTTTGCTGGGCACAGTTCGTAATGTTTAATCGTTTCTTAGGAATAAATAAAAAAAATTATCCGTATGACTGAGTTCAAATTCGAAGGGGGGGCTAAAGACGAGTTGGTTCTCGACCACTGTAAAAAACTAAATGGCAATGCAGTTGTTTTCGGTATATTGGGCAAAGATTATGTAAGGAGAGACTTATTCGCTGCTAATAACATTAAAGTTTATTTCCAAAACTATAATCACCCTGAATATCAACAAAGATTTAAAGGTTTTAGGCCTTCCATGTGCATACTGGACTTGCTTTTTAACCATGGTCCGGAGAGTTACGATATTCTTATGAGTGGAAATATCTCTTACGATGAATTACAACAGGGAGAATACTGGGAGCAGTTATGAGTGTGCAATCTGATTGGTATGACAAAATACAAAACCACAATAATATTTATGTAATAGCTGAGATAGGTATTAATTTTAATGGCGATCTTGAACAAGCCAAAAAAAACAATCGACGCTGCCGCTGATAGTGGTGCAGATGCGGTAAAATTTCAGACATTCGATGCAGATGAGTTCGTTGCTGATAAGACATTGATGTATACATATACAGAAGCTGACGGCACAAAGGTAACGGAATCTCAATATGACATGTTCAAAAGACTCGAATTACCATATGAATGGCATTTAATCCTCAAAAAATATGCAGAAGACAAAGGTGTTGATTTTCTCTCCTCTGCAGCCGACAGAAAAGCTGCTGACCTGCTCTCTGAAATTAACGTTGCGGCATTCAAACTTGCTAGTGAAGACCTTATAAATATCGAACTCTTAGAATACGTTGCTGCAAAAGGGTTTCCTACAATTTTATCCACAGGTATGGCAGATGTCGAAGAAATCGATGCTGCTGTCAAAATATTCGAAGATGCAGGCAATGAAAGGCTCGTAATACTTCACTGTGTGAGCTCATACCCAACACCTTTTGACCAATGCAACATGCGTCGCATTGGTTCTATGCAGGAGAGATACAATAAATACCCTATTGGTTTCTCAGACCATACAGAGGGTTGGGAAGCCCCCCCTATGGTTGCCGTAGCTACTGGAGTATGCCTGATTGAAAAGCACTTCACTTTTGACAAAAATCTGAAAGGTCCGGATCATAAAATGTCAACAGACCCTGAAGAGTTCGGAAAAATGGTACAAATGGTGCGTACAGCTGAAACTCTTATGGGAAGAGCTGGTCTGGATTACGCAGAAGTCGAAAATACCAGCCGGAATGAATTCCGCAGGAGTATTGTGGCTAAAAATGCACTCAGTGCCGGTACGGAAATTACAAAAGATAAAATAGCATATAAGAGACCAGGAACCGGTCTAAAGCCTTATCAAAGAAATCTTATTTTGGGTAAAAAGCTTACACGTAACATGCAGCCGGATGAGAAAATCACATTAGAGGATGTGGAATAATGCTCAATAATAAACGTGTCCTCATTGTTGCAGCTCACCCTGATGATGAAGTTCTGGGTTGTGGAGCAACAGCAAAAAGACTGTCTGACGAAGGAGCTGATGTTAAAATCCTGATTCTAGGTGAGGGGGGGGCAACATCCAGAGCTGACAAACGGGATACTGAAGCCATGAAAGATGCACTCACACAGTTAAGGGCTTCAGCGAAAAAGCAGCAAGTATTATAGGTGCATCAGAGGTAATATTCGGCGGTCTGCCGGATAACCGATTTGACTCTGTTGATCTGCTGAATATAATTAAAATAATAGAAAAAGTTAAACAGGATTTCAACCCTACATTGGTATTCACTCAACATGCAGGCGACCTTAATCTAGACCACACTATAACTAATAGGGCTACCTTGACGGCATTTAGACCTCTGCCGAATGCAGACATTGTTTCAATCTATGCCTATGAGGTTCTTTCAAGTACAGAATATGCACACGACACAACTGTCGGGTCTGTCTTTTTCCCTGATACATATGTTGATATCAGTCGATATGTAGAAACCAAAATTGAATCACTAGCTGTCTATGAAGGTGAGTTTCAGCCTGACCCTCACCCTAGATCACGCGAAGCAGTAATACACCAAACGGCGATGCGGGGGGGCAGACAAGTCGGGCTAAAGAATGCTGAAGCATTTATGCTTCTCAAAAATGTCATAAGGGATACTATTGCTTAATAAAAACACCCTATATTATTTGACTTTTATGGTCTTAAGTGCTGCAGTCTCTTTACTTAAGAATTTTGTTTTTGCAAAATTACTTGGAGATGTGGGTCTAGGCTATTTCTCTCTGCTGGCTCTTATTGGTGCCTATGGAACTTATTTGTGTGGACTAGGGATCTCAGACGGATTATTACGCAATCTTTCAATATTAAGAGGAAAAGGCGAAGAAGAAAAAGCTGTTGAACTCAGAAACACCGGTTTCTTCTATATCTGTATTATTTCACTAGCCGTCTTTAGTGTTTATCTTTTCATAACAGCAATAATCAAACATGATGAATTTATTTTCTATTTACTTGCAGGTTTTTTTACATTGGGGGGGTACTCACTTTTTTTCATTTGCAATAATGGATTTAAGAACCAGAAATGCACTCTTGCCATTCAGTTTGGCACTCTTTTTAAAAAGTGCAGTATCTTTCCTTTTAGGGCTAGTGGCAGCCATCTATTTAGACTTTATGTGGGTCTTTCTATTTGAAACAATAACTTTATATTTACTCTTAATTTTTCTCATAAAGTATTGGATTAAAGACGTTGCTATTAGATATAAGCCATTCAGTAAAATTGCCGATACCATGAAATTAGGGTTGCCTGTGACCATGGGCTCACTTATGCGAAATTTTTCAGTTAATGCAGACAAGTGGTTTGTTGCTAACTACTTCAGTATAGCAACGTTTGGGCAATATTCCTTCGCTATGCTCGTTCCCACTGCAGGACTATTAGCACTTAACATAATTAATCAATATATTGGCGGAAATTTACTTAGAGGCTATGGTAAACACAATAATTTGAAAATTATATATAAATCAACAGGCACTATCTCTTTGGTAATCCTTATCATTGCATTCTTATTTTATTTCCCATTCAAGTTTTTTTTAAACCAATATGGATTAAAATTTTTCCCTCAATTCAGCCAGGGTATAGCTTTGATGCTTATAGTTTATATTGGTGCAACTTGGCAAATGTCAAATTTCTTCGATTGGGTTATCACCGCAAAAGGTAACACAAAATTGATGTTCTACAATAATTTTACCGTTATGTCACTTACAACAGTTTCTTGTTTTGTATCTCATCAGATGGATGCTGGCTTGATTACATATGCATGGATTTATAGTGCTGGCAGAGGGATGAACTTTGCTTTCAGTTTTATATTCGCGACGTATAGCACATTATCATCTTCCAACCATACGAAACGTAAATTGAATACACCAATCTAAATAATTATAGATTCTCGATAGCTCCGAAGTCCTTCCGGATCAACAGGAGCTTTCTCGATCCAGTTCCAGTAACTTTCACTATTAAAAAAATTCTTTAAATGAATTAGACAGTACAAGCATATTTTCACGACGCTGAAAATCTATCTTATGGAAATCTCCATCAACAACACCTGAAAGTACGTGTCTATATATATCATACGAATACTGCTCCTTCTCTTCAGCAGTAAAACGTTTACGAGGCGGTTCAAGATCACTTAGATCTGCCATACTATTAACCGTTTTCATCGGCCCATCTACAAAATAATACGGTTTCTCCAGTGTGAAGACAGGTTTGCCATATAAAATAGCCTCCATGCCTGTTGTACTGTTTGCAACCAGCACACAATCACACTCTTCAAGAGCATTGCCGACATGTTCCATAGTTGGCATTATTAAAGCCTCTAAGTCTTTAAGCTTAGCGTAAAAGCTAAAAGGTCTCTTACTAATCATCCATGGATGTTCTTTAATCAGAACTTTGAATTTTTTTTGAAAGCTGCTCTACCTGCTGCAATACTCTTGCTTCGTAAGCAATCATATCTTTACCGACTAACCAATACTCAACTGTTGTTTCAGGGGGGGTGGAATGGAGTGGCATAAATAAAATGCTTTTGGTGGTCTTTTTCAGCTTTGCCTTCCAGTCTTTATCAAAGATAAAATTAGATCTATAATTAATGAGCTTAAGCTTTGTGGTTGATCTCAGAGTGGATCTGTAATGAAATCCCAGCGGATCATTTTCTTTTACGGATTTGATTCTATAGACCATTCGTCCTGCAGAGTGTCTGAGAGCCATTTTAATATGACTGCCCAGTGTTTGTTTATTATATATGTAAAAATTAGGTCGAAAACTCTTGTCACTCATCTCTCTTATTGTTGTTCTTATAAGATCATCAGAGGGTTCTTCTGTGGGAACATGCTCGCCTCTGGTATGAAAACGTGATTTATTATTAATAATCGAAGCACCAATACTGCAGATGTTAATATGACGTTCTTTGCAGATTTTAAATGCGAGGTCAGCAACATAATTGTCTGTATTTTTGCTACACAAACATCAGGTTCATAATAATCATAGAAATCTATGAGAGCATTGTGCATTGACCTCAGCATTTTAACACTATGCTCTTTTGGATATGACCTAAGTAACCTGTCCCTGTGAATGATATCGTCCTCTACTTCACCGGAATAGAACTGCTCAAATGTTTCATTATTAAAATATGTATAGAATTTGTCACAAAGATTCCAATCACCTTTATTTCTGAATTCAGAAACAGTACATATATCTCCGCCAAAAGCATTCTCACCAAAGCTTGTAAGAAACTCCTGATCCAACCTTGCTAGTACCATGGTTCTTTTTATATCTCTATTAAACAAGTTAAACCTCCGGTAATAAAAGCTATTTGGTAATAAATTTATTGTAATAATCAATAAATGAATCTATATGTGGGATTGTATTATTGCTGTAAGCATAATCATAATACTTACTCATCACGATATAATCATCTATAGTATCAAGAGTCGCTCTGATGTCGGGCAATCTATATTTTTCTTTAATAAGTGGTGTTAAACACAACTTATGTTTATGTATATATGGTGTAACATGCTCGCAATCATATGCATCTTCTGTGTTATGAAAAGCTTCTTCTAAACTGGAGTATGTAAATATTTCAGCACTAAGCCCATACACTCCTTCGCTATACATCATATAGTCACACTCTGAATACTCTTCAAAGTCTCCTATCAGCTCATCTATTAGTTCACCACTCATCAAAGCATTATCAGCTGTAATACGTATGATGTTCTTAGGTTTATACTGTTTCGCTGCGTAGTAAAATCTGCTTAAGACATTGTCTAACTCACCACGGAAAACCTCGGCACCAAAACTCTTAGCTTTTGCATAGATCACATCATCAAATTCTGATGTAGATGTCGTGATAATAACTTTCTCTATTTTCTTCGCAGCTTTTACTGAGTCATAACATCTTTCAAGTAAGGTTTTTCCGGATAAGTCCAGCAATACTTTACATGGCAATCTATTAGAATTCAAACGTGCTTGAATTAAAATTAAGTTATTTACCAGCATGTCCACCCCCCCCATCCACAATAATATTCTGTCCTGTAATAAAACTGCTTTCGTCAAGGGCAAGAAAGAAAACAGGTGAAACTGCCTCTTTGGAAGACCCTACTCTAAAACTGTCTTCTCACCTAATTTCTTGATAAAATTAATGTCGTCTACCAGAACAGGGTCGGGAAAAGGTCCAAAGCTAATACTGTTAACTGTAATATTATATTTTGCCAAGACAACACTCATATATTTGCTATATTGGATTATTCCTGCTTTACCCACACCATAGCCTATCGGGTTCATATATTCTTCAGACTCATAAACATTCGGATTCGGTGGGACAATTCCATACATAGAACTAATATTAATAATCCGTCCACACTCCTGACTTTTCATATAGGGCAATACGGCTTTGATACAATTATCAGCCGCGACCACTGTTCTTGAATTGATTCATTCCAATCCTGCGGAGAAAAACTACCATAAGGAGTGGTACTCGTAAAATAGGCATTATTGACCAAAACATCAACTTTATTAAATCTATTAATGATTTTTAGCATACATTCATCAGCAGAACTAGGGCTGCTAACATCAAGCTCAAAACAATAGTCGTCAGTCAGACCATTTTTTTTGTGCAAGATTTTTGGCTTTAGCAATATCTCTTGCAGTAATTGCAATTATTGCACCTGCTTGAGCAAGCATGGATACCATCTCACGCCCTAGATAGCCTGTAGCCCCCCTGTAATTACTATTACTTTCCCTTCTATGCCAAACATTTCCTGCCCTTATCTTTACTACATGCCAAAAACAATACCTTTAAAGCTTCTCTGCCTCTGACTTATTGGAGGATATTTCAACTAATACTACTACCATACTAGCTATAAACAAACCTAGAACAAAACCTGCGATGGTAATCATTAGTCTAATCGGTTTATCTGCATGCATAGCTTCTGCTGGTGACGAGATCTGGTCATAAAGATGACCTTTTGAGTTCAGCCATTTTACTTGTTCATATTTTGCTTTCATCATCAACAACTTCTCATCAATTTCCATAGGATTAAACATAATGTTTGCTGTCCCAGGCAGACCTAGGTTCTTTGATATTACGTTTCTTGAAATCTCAAAACTATCAATATAATGTTTCAAGGTGCTTTCTTTATCTTCCATAACTTTACTATAATACTTATTCTCTCTTCTGAACTCTGGCAGATCATTGAAGTAGCTTGCTATTACTGGAGCCAGATCATCGCCAAGCCCCCCCGGTTTGATTGCTTTCACTTTAACATAGAGCAAACCAAGTTTCTCAGCTTTATCGGAATATGATAGAGAAACATTTTTAATATAGGGCAGAATATCTCTATTTACTTTGTGTTTATGGTAGAAATCCAAATCTTGCTTCTGCAGCAAGCTAACATTTAGATTTTCCATGACAGATTCATTGAAATCTTTGCTTGTTAATTGTCCTGTATAATCCACTTCGGTAAATCCGGGCAAAGCAACAAGTATATTTTCTGTATATGTATAGTTAACAAATTTCCCTGCTCCATAGAAGATGCCTGTAACAAGAATAACCACAGCCAGTAAAAGTAAAAAACGTTTTTTGACGACTATCACTAAGCTTATAAAATCAAATTCTTTATCTTTTATTGTCATGATTTATTCTCCGTATATTACATTAATAAAGCTTATAAGAGCCTTTCAGTTCAAAGAATATCAGGTCTTATGTGCTCCAATTTACATGATAATCGATCAGAAAAACTGAGCTAACTATTGAAAGCTATATACCCTTTAATTATCTTTTTAATCTTTTCATTGTCAACATTTAAAAGTGCTTCTTTCAGATTATCAAGAACAAGCCCAAGTTCATCAGCCTTATCTGTATTCTCATTCTTAGCTCTGAATACTTTATTATGATACGTCTTTATAAGACTTTCACCGTCGGCGAGGAGTTCCTCGTATAATTTCTCACCTGGTCGTAGTCCTGAAAACTCTATTTTTATATCCTCGTATGGTTCAAAGCCCTGAAGTTTGATAAGCTCTTCTGCAAGTGATAATATCTTTTTCGGTTTCCCCCCCATATCAAGAATAAAGACCTCTCCACCTTCTCCCATAGATGCTGCTTGAAATACCAGCAATACCGCTTCAGGAATACTCATAAAATAACGTTCCATATCACGATGAGTTATAGTTACCGGCCCACCGTTCTTAATCTGATTCTGGAATATTGTTAAAACACTACCCCCCCGGCTGCCCAGAACATTACCAAATCTTACAGATACATAGTTTGTGTCTTTTGAGTTTTCTCTAATGCACACTAGTTCAGCAATTCTCTTCGTAGCACCCATCAAGCTGGTCGGGTTAACGGCTTTGTCCGTGGAAATATTGACAAACTTTTCTACACCGTATTTACTTGCCAGTCCTGCAAGTCCCGCTGTTCCCAAAATATTGGTAGTAACAGCTTCATCCGGAAACTCTTCTGTGAGAGGTACATGCTTGTAAGCCGCTGCGTGAAAAACAACTTCCGGCTTTGAATTAACAAAAAACTTTTCAAGCTTCTTTTCATTCCTTACATCACATAGAATTGGAATAAATCTAATTTTATCTATATTTATTCTGCTGATTTCCAATTCCAGATCGTGAAGCTCAGTCTCATCAATCTCTAAAGCATAGATTGTATCAGGTTTAAACTTAAGCAATTGCCGAACTATTTCTGATCCTATTGAGCCGGCAGCTCCAGAAACAAGAACTTTTTTTTCCTGATATAAAATCACTTACAACCGTCTCATCTATACACACCTGACGCCGAGCCATAAGATCTTCAAGATTGATATCTCTGAGATCTTTTATGTTAACAAGATCTTTAGGTAACTTATTTATACTGGGGGGGACTATTTTTATATTCTCTACGCCACTGTCTTTAAGAATATCATAAATCTTATGAATCTCACTATGCGATATTTGTGCTATAGCGATAATGGCTGTGGAGATTCGTCCCTCTTTAACAATCTCCGGAATTTGATCAGTATTTCCAACAACTTTTAACCCTTGTATATAGGTATTAAGCTTATGAGGATTGTCATCAACAAAGTAAATTGGTATAAACCCTAACCTCTTTTCTCTTATAAGCTCCCTTGCAATCCTGTCTCCTGCTGACCCGGCACCGATAACAAGCGTTCTTTCACCGCCTTTGACGTCAGCAACTATAATTTCCTTGTAAACTCTTTTCATAATACGAAGTGACATTACCAAAATGCTTGCAATAATTGCATCTATGCATATTACTGACCTTGGGAGTGCGTAAGAGGCATCAACTTTCTGAACGATAGTGTCTGCGAAAAATATGACTATAAACCCGACCAATAGAGCTTTTAGTATTGAGTAGAAATCATTTATCCCAACAAAACTCCAGTTGAAGCTATATACGTTGAAGATAAATAGTGAAGTGACTTTGATAAAGACAATAAATGGATACCAGATGAATATCCCGTGTATTAGTCCCTCTGGTAGGGTGAACTCGAATCTTAATATCACAGCAAAAACTAATGAGACGAAAAAGAATATAATGTCACTTATTAAAAAAAATAATATCCTTTTTAATTTGGTTGGTGTCAGTAGTTTTTTTTACAAAACCGTTCTCTTTGGAACTCTCAGGCATTATTTCTCCGCTTAGTCCAGCAAACCACAATAATCAAGCACTATTGAAGATTCGAAGGGTTTAAAACTCTTATACTGGCTGTGCATAACCAGATAAATATATATATCATACTTTTCATCGTTACCTACAATATCACGAAGCTTTAATCCATCAAACTTAGAGATATTCGGTTCATCCGCATATACATCATACTCCTTTACAGTAAGGGCTCTGACAATCTGCAATGCAGGAGACTCACGTAAATCATCCACATCAGGCTTATACGCTAATCCCATGCAGGCAATCTTTGGGGGGGTTGTCCCATTCTTAGAAACATAATCTTTTATCACCTGCTCAATCTGCTCTATAACCCATTCGGTTTTTTTGAGGTTAACCTCTCTTGCAGTTCTTATAAGGGGGGGAGCTTTTTCTGCAAACTCGTGAACAATAAACCAAGGATCAACAGCTATGCAATGTCCGCCAACTCCTGGGCCGGGGGGGGACAGTATATTCACTCTCGGATGCTTATTCGACAAGTTAATCAGCTCATTTACTTTAATCCCGGCTTCATCACAAATCATCGACAACTCATTAGCAAAGGCGATATTGACATCTCTATAGGCATTCTCAACCAGTTTACACATTTCTGCCGTTCTTGAGTTTGTCTTATGTAAATCCCCCCCTTTTACGAAAAGACTGTAAAAAGCCATGGCACGTTCAGTAGATTCTCCGTTAACGCCGCCGATAACTCTATCATTATTCTCCAGTTCATAAATAATCTTTCCGGGCAATACCCTCTCTGGACAATATGCAAGATAAATGTGACCTCTTAACTCTGGTCTTGCCGAAAAAATACACTCTGCAACTTTTTCTGTCGACCCAACAGGTGATGTCGACTCAAGGATAACCAGATTGCCTTCCTTAAGATATGGAATTATACTCTCTGCAGCACTGAGAACATACTTCATTTCAGGAGTATAGCTGCATTCACCGCCGATACAATCCTCTACTAGCGGGGGGGTTGGAACTGCCAACATAAAAACATCTGCATCGCAAGGCGTTAGTGCTGCTTGTAAAAAACCTTTAGCAACTACACTCTTAACCAAACCATCAAGATCCGGTTCGACAATATGTATTTCACCTCTATTGATGGTCTCTACCACATGCTCACTGATGTCAACACCAGTGATACTAATTTGCTTGCTTGCTATGAGGGCTGCTGTCGGCAATCCTATATATCCAAGCCCTAGGATACAAACTTTTGAAAATTTATTCATATTTGGTACTCTATTTTACTTAATATATAGCATTGATTAAACACAGAGTTTTGCACTATGTCAAGAACTTAAAGCCTTTACCCATAAGGTATGTAATATATTTTACTTTTACTTGCAATGAAGATTAGTATAGTATTTCAGTAGGTTAAACAGATATTTTTCATAGCTGCTAAAACTACATATAAGGATATGATATGACAACTGGATATTTGGCACTTTTCATGAATGTTCTTTTATCAGCATACGGACAAAATGTTATCAAATGGAGAGTAATGAAAAGACAAGACTCTTCAGGAGTAACCTATATAAGCAAGTTTATTTTTTTACGGCAGTTTTCTATTAGACATCTTCATTCTATCTGCTGTGGCAGTTGCTTTCATCAGATTTCCCCCCCTCTGGCTGTATATTCTGTCAAAATTCGATCTAAGCTACGCATATCCGTTTATGAGCCTTAACTTTGTCATAATACTAATCACAAGCCAAATATTCTTCGGTGAAAAAAATGAATAAAGGTAAAGTTGCTGGCGTAGTACTAATATGTTGCGGCATATCGCTCATGAGTATCTAACATGAATAAATTAATTTCTCATTCACCAATTTTTTTTGTCACTAGGCTTCATAGCTTTTGCACAAATTGCATTCAAGCATCAGATGGGGGGGAGCTTAAATCTTGATCTGAATAGGCTAACAGACATAGGCTACCTTATCGGGCTTGCTCTGAGCCCATGGATATTAACAGGCGTGGCGGCAATAATCATCGGAATGGTTTTTTTTGGATAGCTGCGATGAAGCGTTTCGACCAAAGCTACGCATACCCATTTATAAGTTTGAATTTTGTATTTATCTTTATTGCTTCGATATACATGTTTAATGAACCATTCAGTTTACTAAAGCTTGCTGGAGTTTCTCTAATTACTCTGGGTGTTTTTATTACATCTATATCAAAATAAAACCTGCAGTAAATCGCCACTTAATTACTTTTACGAACAATCTAAAGCCCAACAGCACGCATTAAAAATTTCCAGCTACTGGGATTTGCAATATGTTTAAACTCTTGTGCTATCCTTGAAAACCGAAAATAAAAATCTTTATACATCTTATCTCTGTAGTATTTCATTTGTTCAGATGTTAGATCATTTGGAACATATGGCATACCAGAAAACATGTTAAATTTAGAATAGTCGTTACACCTTAATGTCCCATATTCCAGATATTTATCATCTTCCCAAAAAAAAGCTTCCGGGGGGGAGTGGTGTGAAATATGTCAAACTTATAAACCAAGTGGGTTATTCATTATGAAATTATAGGTATCAATTAATGACTGCTCATCTTCACCAGGCACCCAACCATAAAATTACCTATCGGCTGAAGTCCTGCTCGGTACGAGTTCTCGATAGCTTCACGCATATCTTTAAGATTTGCTTTCTTATTCAACATTTCAAGTATACGTTCCGAACCGGACTCAAACCCGTATGATATCTGCATACATCCAGATTCTTTGAGAGTTTTAGCAAAATCGTATGACATGTTATTCACACGACCACCACAGACCCACTTCACCTTATCCAGCCCCCCCTTAGAGTTAAGCTTCTCACAAAACTCCGCAGTTGTATTTCTATTCATAGTAAAAAATTCATCTCCGTAGATGATTCCTTTTACTCCATATTTTTTTTATTGATTGTCGATATTAACTCAATCTTATAGTCAATAGAGTTCTGCCGTATTTTCTGCCCCCCCAGTATCATCCTGTCACAAAAATGACAGCTGCAAGGGCATCCTCTTCCTGTAAGCAAAAATGCGTGTAGTACCCCCCCAAGAAAATGCCTATTAAGCCCACCATGAAACTGTTCAAAATACTCATCTATCAAGTCAAAGTCAGGAAAAGGCAACTCGTCTAGTTCATTTAAAGGAGCAGGAAGGGGGGGCGTTTTAATCATTTCCTCTCCATCCAGATAAGCAATGCCTTTAATGCCTGCAAGAATTTCATTAGTCAGTTCACTATCCCCCCCAAGTACTTCCGCAAAATCAACTATAGACCTCTCTGCCTCACCTATGAATACAGCTTTAATCTGGTCACTAATTTTGAGTACCGCTTCAGGAAAAAGCGTCGAGTGATAACCACCGGTAACAATAGAAATATCTGGAGCAACCTCAAATATCATTTCAACAAAACTGGCAAGGTTAGGAAAACCTAAAGTCATAAATGTTATCCCGATGACGTCAGGCTGAAAATCTCTGATAATATCTGAGACTGCTTTGATAGAATAATTTTCGGTAGTAATACATACCTTATGTCCTGCATGCTTAAGCTGAGTATCTAAGAAAATTAAATTAATTGGCGGAAAGTTACTTCCAAACTTGCCAGATTTATCTTCAGATGTCATGGGCATATCAGATAATAAAAAAACGAATAAGCCCTCAATTATTTTCTTATAACAAAATAAAGCATGTAATAAGGTAATAAAACAATAGGAATCTTAAGCCATTCGTAGTCCAAGATAGGTGGCACGACTGTAAGGGGGGGTGGGAGCATCTGTCCTATCCTCTTAGATATAACTTGTTCAGGCTTAAAACCGGATTTCTCAACAATCTTCAGCAAACTATGCGTAGAGAAAACAAAAGTCGGCATATCACCCATAACTCTTAAAACCACGGACTCAGCAAACTCTGCGTATCTGGGTACAGCAAGCTCAAGACAAATTAAACCTTTTGATGCCACACGCATCGCTTCTTTGATAAAAGCAATAAGTTTAGCATCCCGATCATCACCACGTTTTCTGCCGAAATGATGCAGAACACCATTTACAGTAATGTAATCAACAGAGTTATCAGCAAATGGCAGTTTAAAAGCATCGCCGATGATCTGGCCATCATGAATCCCGTTTCTTGTAAGCATATGATATGATCTATCCAGTGCAAAAAATCGACTGACCTTATCTGCATGCTCAGCACCGAGCTGTGCGTGAGCGGTCAACCCGCCATTACCTATATCCAGCACTGAAGCCCCCCCATGGAGCATTCCATAGTAATCTTCTCGAAGCACCTTTTGTTGTGCCTCAGTAACTTGATCATAATACTTTTTGTGCATCTCGCTGAATTTCTCCATCTGCTTAAGCTGTGCTTTTACCATATCCTCAAGTCTGTTCTCACTGTTGAGCATCTCATTTTGATTAACCAAATGGTAACCTTCTACAAGCATAGGAACCCCCCCATTGATAATAGGGTACATATAGCTATTTGACTGCAGAACTCCATCAATGGCCGCAGGCAAGCTTTCACCACAATATAGCCCCCCCAAATCACCGGAATGTACTTTATCAATTATATCCCTACTATCTGAGTAACTCAGCTTATCACCGCTCACAGCAGATAAATTGACCATAAATATCTTTATCATTCATCTATTTGTTATTCCTATATATCCCGAAAATATATGATCCTCTGTTTAATACACCGCTCTTTCCTTCGCCTGCACTCCAGTCTCTTATTTCTTTGCAACTAAACCTCTTCTCTAGCTGATATAAACTTTCAGTAATGGGATAAAATGCTAACCCAAACTTCAACTTCTTTAGAAAATTAATGTTATATGGTGGATTATGATCTATCTGGTAAAGCCTCTTTAGACCATATTCTGAAAAAAAGTGAGCTAATATGATTTCCTATCAGTGCTTTCTCTTCCTCGTCGAAATAGACTAATCTTTTGATAAAAGTATTTAAAACAATCTGTCTAGGTAAAAATTCATTATTCGGCTCAAATATTATAAGTAACCCGTTGGGTTTCAACATTTTTTTTGTTGTCTCAATGACTTTTATTAAATCTTCGGAAGTAAAATGATGCAAACTCACCCAAAAAGCTGCGATATCAACACTATTTTCTGCAAGATAAGGATATCTTGCATCACACCGCACTTTTATTAGGTTATTAGCTGCATTTTTAAGAGCTGCTTTTGAAACATCACAAACATAAGAATGACTGTCTGGGCAGCTCTTTTAAATGCTGATGCAAGATAACCTTCGCCGCCCCCCCCTATCTCAACAAATGATAATTCACTACTATCACTATACCTCGAAAGCACGCCAGATATTGCCCTATCCGTGACCTCCTGCCTGAAGTAGCACACATTCTGTATATGTAAATTCTCAAAAACATCTACTTCATTCATTAATGCTTCATCTAGCAACCTTTCGTCCAATAAGTCAGCAATATTGTCAGATATGGGGGGGTACTTCGTTCCATCTGACGCATATAGATTCTCTTCACCGATATTTAGACTAATCCCGTCAAAAGGCGAAACAAGCTTTGAGAAATCAGCCATAATTACCATCCAAAAGTGACTCTACCGAAGCGATAACGGATTCTACTGTTATCCTCTCCATACAGCGAACATTCTCACATTCTTCAAAATTTTTGTTATCTAAAACATTTATGCATGGACTGCAGTATATATTTTCATACAACACACGGCTATTAGGATTTAACGGTTTGTACAAAATAGGCGTCTCAGGTCCAAATAAAACGACAGTATTAGCTCCATACCCCCCCGCAGCTAGATGCACTGGTCCACTGTCATTTGAGATCAACATATTCGTACGCTCCAACAAAGCCAGCAATGTTTTAAAATCAGTCGCACCGGCAAGATTCTGTATGTCAGACTTGTGTGTCATAAGTGCTACAACCATAGATACGTGATCGCGTTCACTCGGAGCACCTATCATAGCAATATTATAGTCTCCATATCTCTCAATAAGAGTATCTGCCAAACTGGCGAAATGCTTAGCAGGCCATTTTCTTAATTCACACAGACTTGATGCATTGGGATTAATCAAAATGAGACCTTTATCTTTATCTCTCAGGCATGCCTCAGCCTTCTCTTTTACAGCCTTATCCATTGGCGGCAAAGTAATGGTCTCAATATTATCATCAACATGAATACCTATTGCCTCAGCCATAGAAAGGAATGCTCTGGAGATATGTTTATAGTGGTTAAACGATGTGGGATGGGTAAGTAACTGACTTCTGACATCAAAGTATGAAAAAAAGCCAACGCGGACAGGTGCTCCCGACAGGATAGATATAATCATTGGATATTTGGAAAAGAATTCAAGATCTACACATATGTCTGCTTTTAAATACCATAAGCTTCTCAAAAGGTTAAGGTTATCTATAAAAAAATGAACAAATGTATCTTGACGTACTGTTAGGACACTATCCAGCTGAGTAGTAAACTCCGTGAGACCTTTATTGCTGGAAAAGGTAACAAGCGTGAGTTTGGCTTCAGGATAATTAGATTTAAGTGTTTCAAATAATGGAATAGCATTCATTATACTGCCGATTCCGAAAAACTTTAATATTAGAATATTCTGAGGATTTTTGATGATTTCGTCTTTGTTCCTGGACGGTAACAAACTTCTGACAAGATGGTAAATAAGTAACAGATAGATCAATCCTTTTCCTACATATTTATCAAGAAACCTCATCAATGTAAATTTCATTACTATTCCAGATTATTTATTTATGCCTAATACTAATCACTTCCGGTCAATATCCTGTATATCATGTTTTTGCCAAAAATCTCTATAGGGAAAGCAGTTATGTGATATTTCATTCTCATTTTTGCGATGTGCTTATAAACCATTACCAGAGGCATTAAAGCTTTCAAGTATGGTTTGTGTGACGAAATATACATATCATATTTATTATCTACAAAATAGATCATACAATAAATAGTATCGAGCAGCCTTTTTCTCTTTTTATCAATCCATGGACAGTTCTTAGCATTGTCCTCAAGTCTCCGTTCACCCCCCCATTCTTCAAGTGTACATGGTTCTTCGAATCCATTTTCCACAGCTTCATTATACAACTCACTCCCCCCCGGATATGGTGTAAACTGATGAAAACCGGATATCTGACAGTGTGGGTTATCTTTAACCAGCTGCAGAATAAGATCAGTTGACTTACGTATATCTTCTTGCGTCTCACCTGGAATACCCGAAAAAAAGTTATACAGAGGGACAAAGGAGGGGGGGCGTGCTGCAAAACGTTTATTAACTCTGTCTATCTGCTCCAGAGTAATCCCTTTTCTGATACGCTTTAATATATCTGTACTACCGGATTCAACTCCAATATTAATATGAACAGTATTTACCCGCTCCATAAGATCAAACATATCATCATCTAGTTTATCAAGATCTGATATTCTTGCTCCCCCCCTGAAGCCAACCTTCATATCTAAGCCTTTCGCCTCTATAAATTCAAGGATAGTTCTTGCCCTCTTACGATCAACAAAAAAATCGTCATCAATAAAAGACAGGTAATCAGGAGCATAATTATCTATAATATAATCGATATGCCGCATGGTATATTCCATCCCATCTGGCATCCATTTTAATTTCTTCTTTATTGAACTGTTATAGCAAAATGTACATTTATGAGGGCAATTCCGACTTGTCATTATCGAAAATATCTTCTCCTCAAATCCAACTCTAAAATATGACTTTTCATCAATCAGGTGATATGGCACATCGGGGGGATATCCTCCCAATGATAACCTTCATCCTCTTCATTGGATACAACCTCACCATCATCTTTCATGTAAGTCAACCCGGGGGGGACTTCTGATGCTTCACAATACCCATTCAGCATTTCTGATATCTTTACTACAGCCATCTCACCCTTGCCTCTAATTATGTAATCTACACAATCAGAAGCTATAGTTTGTTCGGGCAGTATAGTTGGATGAATCCACCCAATTATTTTGTTTTTGAATGTGCTCTGATAAATCTTGCAGTATCCACACCATGCTTGACTGGCTCACCCGTCATAGCAGTTATACCGACCCAAAGCGGATTCAAGGCTAATAATTCTTCAAGCCTTTTATAGTAATTATCCCTTTCTACCCTCTGATCAAGGATATGAACATTATACCCCCCCTCTTGAACCAGATATCTGGAAACATACAAAAGACTGAGCGGCATATCCAGAATAAAGATATCGTATTTGCCGCAAATAGTTTGAATAAGGACTATATCCTTACTCATCGTAGACCTCAGGCAATTTCATTGGGTGCTTAGGGTGTTTATCAATCTGTACCGGCAAGCTTGAGCTGCCGACTATCGGCAGCAGGTACTCGTCAAGATACTCTTGATCAACAGCAATCAAGCACTTATTAGCTTTCTGCTTAAATGGTTTCCACTCACAAGCACGCTTCCATATTGTTTCTAATGATTCTTTACGTATATTACCAAGTGATATAAAATTCATGCCACATCCCATATAATCTCCGTAAGGAGATATACACACTTTTTCTCTGCCTCCTGGACACTCTTTTTTTTCATGGAGTAATTTATAGTCCAGTCAGAGCGTATATAAGGATTTTTCGTCATATAAGTATCTGCTTCATCCCACTCCTCAGGGGGGGTAAGCAGACAATCAAGAGCTCCCTCCCAATTACCTGTGGGACAAGCAAGTGAAAAAAAACTACACCTACACCACGTTTTTTTTGCAAACTCAACCACAGCTTTCGTATTCTCCATACCATCATGAGCTACAACTGTACTGAAAAGCACCTGAAAACCTATCTCTTTTGCCATATCAACTACTTCGTTAACTCTTTTGAAGTGACCATCATAATCACGTTGCTTATCATTTTGCTCTTCATCCACACTATTTAGACTGAGGTGCAATACACTAACTCCAGCATCAAATAATTTTTGTAGATAATCTTTATTTAACCTTGTTGAATTTGAAACTATCCCTATAAGTGTCTTGCCAGGTTCAAGAGCAGCAATTATCTCAAATAAATCACTCCTCATAGTAGGTTCTCCACCTGAAATTACTACTGAAAAAGCTCCCATTTTTTTAGCCTGCTTCCAGAGATCCTTATATTCAGCAGGTGTCAGATATTCCTGACCTTTTTGATGTATCTTTGTTGCATAGCACATTTCACAGTTAACATTACACTCAGGAGTAACTGTAAGCTCCAATGTTCTAAGCGTATTCTTCTTCAGTATTAATGTTCTGAAATACCCTCGAACCACTCTTGGCATGACAGAAAAATTATTTAAAATTAACTTAGAATGCTTTATAAAATGTCTCAATTTTTGATATAGTGAAACCTGCTTCATCTTTATTTCCTTTTTCTTTTATTTAGAAGAATAAATCTCTCATAAACCGGTATTAGTTTCCTTACCTGCGATGCAGAAAGAACTGTGGATCCCAGTATTGTAAAAGTATTAAAATACCCCCCCTGTTCCGGAATATCACAAGTGTTGCACAAAGACATATCATCATACTTAAGGCCTCTATGTGCTTTTCTGATATCATTGATCTGTCTTGAATTCCACACCTCTTTTACACTCTGTTCCACCAAATTCCCCCCCATATTGTACTGCGAATCATAATCCATGCAGCATAATGCGACATCACCATTCCAGTAAACTGACATTAGATTCCAAAGCCAATAACAAGGCTGGGTATGTTTTACCAAATTATCTTCTAATGCATATGTTTCATACAAGGGTTTAAAACGAAATTGATCAATATGACGATGCTCAGTTTCTGTAAACAATTGTTTAAACTGTTCTACCTCATAATAATTCTCTTCCATATATATCATCTGCAAACACAGATGTGTTTTGCTGTTGAGTTCTTTTTTTAATCTTATAAGGGTTTTGATATTTGCTACCAGTTTATCGAAATCACCTTTGATTCTAATCTTTTCATATGTTTCTTTCACTCCTCCGTCTAAAGCAATGATAAGAAATTCCAGGTCACAGGTAAGTAGTTTTCTGCACTCTTCCTCATCCATAAGCTGCCCATTGGTAGAAAGCAAAGTAGAAATACCTTTAGAAGCAGCATACTTTGTCATGTCATAAACACCTTTATGAAGTAAAGACTCACCTGTACCATATAGATATACAAGTTCTGTTTGGCCTGCAGACTCATCTATGATTTTTTTTGAAAAGCTCAATAGACATCATTCCTTTTTTTTGCGTTCCATTTTTTTCATGAGGACACATAAAACAGGCTAAGTTACAATGATTTGTAAGCTCCAGCACAATCTCCTGTGGATAAAGTCCGACAGTGGGTTTGTTCTGAAAATAGTTTTTGACCATCTTTAGTCTATTTGCAAAGCCACTCATAATGATCCCTTAAACTTATTAAGCAGTGACTGACGAATACTAATCATTGTACCCCCCCGAGCCAAACTGGAAATACTTGCGAGCTCATTCCAGTCAACTAAATTACAAAATGAGCAAAATTTACATGGTATATTTGCTGCATGCTTAAGTGCCGCATCCAACCCGTCATCCAGTACATTTTTAGAAGTAAAATCATCTCTGTTCCACCAAATACCACAAGGGAATACCTCTCCTGTATTAGTGAATATGTGCTGTATCCTGCCATAAGGGCAAGGGGGGGTTTTATAATAATCAGCGTCAGGATCATCTTTCATCACGACTTGACTGAAACTCACCGGATAATTAATCATATAATCTATAGATCTTTCAGAGTTGAAAATTCTACTTGTTGTTTTCTTGTGTTCTTTTAATTCTTTGAAAAACTCAACCGTCTGATCATCACTTAACATCAGCTGCATCGTCCCTTCGTGTCTTTCCTCAGGGGGGGAATCTATACATGGGGGGGTATATGTGACATACATACCAAGCTCTTCGCAGATATCTATTAAGTACTGAATCTGATCTCTATTCTCGTTGGTGATGACAGTGCTGATACGTACAGGTATATGGTTTTCTCGACAAGCAAGAACACCATCCATAGCCTTTTTATATAACCCTTTACCTCGAGCTTTATTATGGCTTTCTTCATTACCGTCAATACTTATCGAAACAACAGATGCCTTTTTCACAATATCCATATTCTTTCTGACAAGATAGCCGTTAGATGTAAAGGTGATGAATAAATTCTTACTGTAGATATGATCAACAATCTCCCGCACATACGGAGAGAGAAGAGCTCGCCCCCCCCACAAGAGAAAAGATCTTAGTACCACGTTCCACAAGATCATCAATCAACTTTAACCAGCCATCAAGATCATACTCTCGTTCCGGCTTACTTTTCATGTCAACATAACAGTAAGCACAATTCGAATTACATACTCCCGTTAAAAACAAGTTACTCACTAATGGAACTTGTCTGCCGTGTCTCTGAGTTTTAAAAGACTTATGTAGGCACTTGCTCTCTGTTTTATATCCCTTATCATTTAATTAATCTCTCACATGTAAAAAACAACACAAATTACAACAAGCAGGAATATTTGTCTCTGCTTTTGAGATAGTATCACAGAAATTTGTGTATTTTTCATTATTTATAATCTTTAAGATGTCATAATCCGTATCTTTTACATTCCCTGTATTATACGATAAACACGGCGTAACTGTGCCATCCGGCAAGATGATAGACATAGTACGTGGATGATAACATGTTTTATAAACACCGACTCCACGTTTATCCATAAAATATGACAGTTGGTCTTTATTGGTTATAGACGGATATACGGTCACTGAACACGCACTTCTACTCTTCTTCTCCAGTAAATCACCCAGTTTATCAACAATCAGTGCCGGATCGGCATAGTCATAAATATCTGTTTTACTGGATTCAAAAATCTCATTAATATTATCACAATATTTTAGAGAAAATTGAGCATGATCATTAATTTTCATGATAGAAATATTTAGATTATCGGCCTTCAGTACTTTTTCACAAAATTCATGAAAAGCTTCTAAGTCGTCAATATTCTCATCTAGCAACACTGATTTTATTGTCAGAGATGGAGAGCCTTTACCTTTCAGCATTCTCCTCTCATTAAAATAAGCAAGATTCTTTATAATAACATCAAAAAGTCCTTTAGCAGATCTGCTTGCATCAGTGGTCTCTCTAAAACCATCAATTGAGATAGAAACATTTTTTTACTGATGCATTCATTATAGCATCAACAATTTTCTTGGATAGTGTCCCCCCCCATTTGTGTTCACAGTAATCGGCAGACCACGTTCTGTTGCTTTGCTTAATATCGGATAAAATGCAGGAGAGATAGTGGACTCTCCGCCTGTTAAACCTACAAACGATTTTGCAGGAAGCTTCTCTATAATCTTTACCCACTCATCAGCCGTGAGTTCCTCATAAGCAGAATTATGCCAGCCATCTTTTCTGACTTCGTCTTCACGCTGCCAGCAATAAGAACAATTGAGGTTGCACTTTGCAGTTATATAAAGGAAAAAGCCCATAGGTCTTTTAGGCATAAAAGGGGGGGTCTTCGCTCTCAATAAACCATAGTTGTATAAAATAATATCTGAAGTTCTTTTTGTAATAAATCTCAATTTTTCTCCATCTTCTCGGCTACAGCATATAATTCACCCATATGTATACTGAAAACAGATTTTTTTAATCTGTTTGGCAATGCTCTTTCCAACAAAGCAAATAATTGTGAAACAATGGGCAACTTATAATGACTAAGCTGTGCAGCGGCATATTCAACAGTCACCGGTTTGCGAAATGAACTCACTTCTGTCACTTTAAATTTGCAGTTGGTCAATAACCTTTTCATAGACTCTTTGGTAAAATAAAATATATGCTCTCTTTTATAATGAATCCATCGTTTTTTCATTAAACTCGCAGAAATAGAGCCGATATCAGGTGTTAACAGTATAACACGCCCGCCTTGTTTGAGCAGCGATTCAGCCTTGGCCATAACATCGGACGGTCTCCTTACGTGCTCTATTACATCAGAAAAGACTATTACGTCAAATTTCTTTCCATCAAAATCACATGCTTCCAGTTCTGCCTGGTATACAATTGCTTCAGGCACTCGGTTTTTTGACTGTGTTATTGCATATGGATTGATATCAACACCATACGGATTACATCCCATGTCTTTAATGGTATCAAGGCAGGCTCCCGTAGCACAGCCAACATCAAGTATATCTAAGTTTTCGCCATGTACACTGGATAATAACTTTCTAAAAAGGGCTTTTTTTTCATGCTCCAATATGCTTCGGAACTATCCTTTTCGCCCCCCCAAGAATCATAATACGTACTGTCATATATTGCACAAAGCTCTTCATCACTGGCTGCGGAGTCAACTCACCTTGCCCACAAGCCTTACATATCGCTACATCAAGCTCATTATCCCAAAGTGTTCTGCTCTCTCCACATATCTGACATACGCCGGCATCATTTAACTTCATAGATACTCCGGTATTTGTATCGACCATTTAGCCTACTCCTTTTAACAAAATACTGAGGACTCGTTTCAATCATATTCCAGAATCTATCTGAATTATTCTGATCATTCATAAAATGAATCCTGCTGCCAAAAGGAAAACTAATAGATATTAGTCTTATATCATGCTTTCTGAGATATTCTACACACTTTTCCGGATTCCAGCCTAACTTGTCAAACTCCAGCTCAACCCCCCCAAGAGGGAGAAACTCCGCCTCCCAGTAATAATACTTGTCAACATAGATAAGGTCTTCCAGTCCAGGCTCTAATCCCGTGACCATTATTTTTCCACCTACATCATCGTATATATCACCCAGCTGCCTGGCGTACTCAATAGCTCCATTAAAACTATGCCTTTCATTATAAACAGGAATTCTATATAGCTCTGTTTTTTTTGACGGCTTTTTTTTATTGCCGGTAACGATTCACTAAAATACGCTGACACAACAACCAGCAAAAAAACCTGGGAGAAGGTAAAAATATCTCTTAGACGCAACATATTTAAAGACATTCCCCCCCACACTGAGTAATGCTACCGGAGTAAACCAGTAAAACATCCTATTTTTCGGTACAAAGATAAAGACTGTCAATATAAGTGTTAAAATAAAAACTGCCAAAAAGGCTGTA
>JDSG01000022.1_pt1 | contig 128479 bp, 166 predicted proteins | sample 199341 | NCBI WGS metagenome assembly JDSG01 (sample SAMN02584197, study PRJNA231836) | bioreactor metagenome | isolation source: continuous culture bioreactor short generation time transfer1 day 52 after... | place: Germany: Bremen | reverse complement strand
AGTATATACCTTTTAATTCCATGATTGTTATAAGATGATTATAAATCATGGCAAAAAAAATAAAATGTGATGTACATCACATTTTATCGTATAATCCATTATTTACTTTCTTTAGCAATCACAATCGCATCCGCATGAATCATCAGAGCAATCATCACCACAATCACATGGTAGCGTTTCACCTGATTCTATTGCTTTCTTATAAGTTAGTAGCCTGTCTTTACGAATTGCTACAAGGTCATCTGCTTTAACTTCAATTACCATGCCATCAACTGGTTTGGTCACACATGCAAACTTTTCCACGCCGTCAACACGAATAACGCAACCATTACAACAGCCAAACTTCCTCTGTTGTCTATAACAAGGTGCTGGAATACCGATTCCGTTGTCAGCTGCCACATCAACAATCGTTTTGTGACTCATTTTTACTGGAACTCGATTCCCGTCTATGGTTATTATCATATAGACCTCCATGTTCATTTATACCTTATACTAACACATCCAACTCTAAACTTCACTAGATTCTTTTTCACTTAGCCAAACTCCTATTTTCTTATCTTCCACAAGTATGTGATGAACAAGCCATGACTTAATAAACATATTAAACTTAATTAAATCCATATTGGAAACGTCTTTGTCCTTATGGGCATCAGCAATGGATTGGATCTCAGCCTTAAAATTCTCATGTAGTTCCTTGTGCCTATCATATTCATCAAAACCAATGGATTGTTGTAATTTCTCTTCATCATCAAAATGAACTTTGATATAATCTTGAAGAAATGTGATGAATTGATCATAGAAGCTGTGACCTTCACCCTTCTTCATTAGTTGATACAATCGTTCATATTGCTCAATGAGTTCTCTGTGTTCTGTATCAACTTCTTCGTTGCCGATTCTAAAATCATCATGCCATTCCGGCATCATTCTAGCACTTTCAGGTCCATTTTCTAACTCACTTCTTACTTGACTGGCCTCCTTTGAACCTTCCAGTGTTGGCTCCGGCTTATATTTAAAGACTTTCTCCATAAACTTCACTTCGTTAAACGGTTTAACAATAATATCATAAACACCTAGTTTAATAACAGTTTTTACTGCATAAGGTGATGCTGTAGTAACAAGAACAATAATAGGTATGTTGGCCGTCGTCACATCACCTTTTATCTCTTCTATAAGGTTTGTTACATCTTTTGAGGCTACATCATAATCAATAAAAATCATTTCAGAATTGCGAAAAGCATACCCATAAGTAATCATTGATAATGTTTTAAAGTCATAAAAATCTACGTCTGTAAACCCATACTTTTCAAGAATCTTTTTTATATTTATCTGTAATAATCCAGTATTTTCAACTACAGTAATATGATCCATAAATATGTCCTTCCCTACTTTGACAGACTTTAATAATCTATATACTTAACCATTCACCTGTATCACCAGACTCAAGAAGCCTATTAATGATTCTCATATTGAAATAGGAGTCATTAAGGGAAACTGGCACATCAAGATCTTCTCTTATTGCCTTAGCAAAAGCTGTGAACATAGACCCATATTGATTGGTAGGCTCAAATGTTAAGGTCTTTTCTCCCAAACCTGTCGTAATGGTTACTTCAGCTGGTATATCATGTGGGTCGTTAAATGGTAATTTAACTGATAAAGTACCACTTGTACCGTATACCTTCACTTCTTGTGCTGGAAATAGAGCTGTACTGACTGTGAACATTGTTCTAACTTCACCAAAATCCAATATGCCTGAAGACAGGACATCTGTACCGAATACATCTGAATAAGTGTTAAGTCCCATAACCCTATCTGGTTCTCTGCCAAGAATCCATCTTGAGGATGAAATGGCATAACAGCCGATATCCATGAGGCCACCTCCGCCAAATGCTTTGATGTTCCTAATATTGTTAGGGTCTGTATTGGAATAAGTAAAAATCGTATGGATGGCTTTGACCTGTCCAATCTCTTTGACCTTCATGATTTCTTTGACCTTTTGCCACTTAGGGTGGAATCTGTACATAAATGCTTCCATGACTTTTACAGGTTTGTCTTTGATATATGCTTGTAACGCCACTACTTCATCTTCGGTTAGGGTAATTGGTTTCTCACAAATAACATGTTTGCCTGCATCCACTGATTTCTTAATCCACTCTACATGTAGATGGTTAGGTAGTGGTATGTAAACTGCTTCAATATCCGAATCTTCAAGTAAAGCCTCATAGGAACCAAATGCCTTCTCAATCGACCATTCTTTTGCAGCCGCTTCTGCTTTTTCTAGATTTCTAGACGCCAGTGCTACAACTTCTATATCTTCTGATTGTGTCATCGGTAAAATCATTCGTCCAAGTAAATGCCCTGATACCCCCCCGAGTACGCCCATTTTTATTTTTCTCATATTCACTCTCCTTCTCTTCTATCTTATTCTAGTTGCAATTCGTTTTTTTCTTCTAAATATATTATATCATTTATTCATTGATAATGAAGACCAATACATTATATCAAATCAAGAAAAAAGAAGCAGATTTGAGAGTGTTATTCTCTCTAATCTGCTTCTTATACACATTCATTATTATATATTATCTAATGCTAAAGTCGTGACTAGTAGTTCTTGTCAGCGTATAATACCCATCCGCCTTCTTTGACCAAGGTCTTATCAAATTCACCAACTGTATATGGAATGGTCTCTGACTTATCAGCTGTCTCAATAAGAATGGTATCCGCTTCAACATCCACAGTCATTGTTGTCTCAACACCTGAGTATGTTTTGAATAAGTAGTCAATGGTCTCATCAGCTAAATCAATAGCAAACATACCACAATTGTACATGTTTTGTCTAAAAATCCTTGCAAAGTTTTTGGCAAGAACAACATTGATACCATTAACTTCAAGGGCCCATGGTGCATGCTCTCTTGATGACCCACATCCAAAGTTCTCATTGGTAACGATGAAGGCTTTGTCCTGTACATCTGTTTCAGGGTTAAAACCATCCAGAATTAGGTCCTCTAATAGGTATGGTTTAAGGGCTTCTTTTGTAATCTCAGTTAGATATCTTGCTGGAATAATCTCATCCGTATTGATATCACTTCTATCTAAAAATAATACTTTTCCGCTAAAGCTTTTCATTAGTTAATCCTCCTTTGATCGCCAAACGACCCGACTAGTTTTTGTATAGTGGTGAATTGGTAATTTTACCTTCAATGGCTGAAGCTGCTGCTGTGGCTGGACTCATTAGATGAACCATTCCACCTTTACCCATTCTTCCACTGAAGTTACGGTTAGTTGTCGCTGCACATGCTTCTCCTTCAGCAAGAACTCCGTTACTCATACCAAGACATGCACCACATGTTGGGTTTGTTACACAAAAACCTGCATCTTGGAAAATCTCAATAATACCTTCTTTTAGAGCTTGAGAGTAAATCGCTGGTGTTGCTGGACTTACAATGGCTCTGACATCATCACTAATTTTTTTTACCTTCTAATACTTTGGCTGCAACCCTTAGGTCCTCGATACGGCCATTGGTACAGCTTCCTATATAGATTTGATCAACCTTAGTACCAGTCATTTCAGCCACTGATTTAACTTGGTCTGGTTTGTAGCCAAATGTTACCATTGGCTCAAGTTCATTCACATTGATTTCAAGAACCTTCTCATATTCTGCATCAGCATCTGATACCCACTTAGAGAAATCTTCAAGTGCCGCTTCTTTTGAAGCGTATTCATCTTTGATGAAATCCCATAAGTAATCAACTGTTGTCATATCTGGATAACATACACCACTTGTTCCACCAGCTTCAATAGCCATGTTACATAAGGTCATACGTGATTCCATAGTCATTGCATCAACAACTGGCCCTGTAAACTCAATAACCATATTCGTCGCACCATTTACAGTTAATTCCTTAATGATTTTAAGGATAATATCTTTTGAATAAACACCTTCATTCATATCCCCCCCAGTAATAACGACTTTGATTGTCTTAGGGAAATGGAAAGCACAAACACCTTTTAGAATACCTACTTCAAGGTCTGTTGTACCAACACCAGCAGCAAATGCTCCAAATGCGCCGTGTGTACATGTATGTGAGTCACCCATGATAATGGTGAATCCAGGTCTTACAAATCCTTTTTCAGGGAATATGGCGTGACATACACCATTACGTCCGATATCAAAGAAGTCTTTTATGTCATGTCTTTTTGCCCAGTCTCTGAGAATCTTACCTTGCTCAGCTGTCTTAGAATCTTTAGCTGGTGTTACGTGGTCAATAACTGCTTTAATCTTAGTTGGATCAAATACCCTATCCATACCTCTTGCCATCAAATCAGTGATAGCAATTGGTGTTGTAATCTCGTGACAAAAAAACTCTGTCAAGCTTAAGTACATGCGTATCAGGGAATGGCATGTTAACTCTGTGTGCATCAAATATTTTTTCTGCTAATGTTTTTCCCATTTCTATGCTCCTATTCTTATTTTATTCAACTCTATTTATATGTGCTAATGATTATCTTTTATTAAGTCGCTTACCATTATATAACTAATTGGAGAAATACTAAAGTGTATTTTGTATATTTATGCAATTTTTCTAGAGTTTAGGTCAATACATGGAAAGAAGCCCTAAAAATTAGGGCTTCCACGCGGTATTACTGTTTATATTACTATAAGCATTAGGGGGGGATGCTTTTTGTACTATTGTATATTCATACTTGTATGGATAGTTAAATTTGAAAAGCATATGGGAGGATACTTATTCCTCAACATTAACTGGTTCCTTCTTAAGAAAATACCTAACGTAGAAAACACAAGACAGTATAACAAGGCCACTAATAAAGAAAATGAACTGCATACTATTAAGTGTTCCACCACCAAATGGCATTTCTATCACTTCAAATCTATCAATAATGCTACCACTAAATCTTACTGCAATAAGACTGGCCACACCACCAATAGCAGCGTTAAGACCTACATAGAGTGTTCTACCTTTACTACCTGCATACATATATTGAATGTTAAACAATGAGATACCAAGTCCGCTCCAAGCAAAGCCTGCCAAAACATGTAATAAAGGTGACAGAATCTGATAGTTACCAACATGAACAAATCCCCCCCATGCAAAGTGTGTTATTGCAACCAAAAGTAGGGATCCTTCCAATGATAAGAACCAGGATTTTTTTATCGGCCAGTTCTCCCCCCCAGAATTTCGGAAAAACAATCCGCATAATAGTACCGATAAATCCCATAATCATCATATAGGTATAACTTACTTGAATCTGGGTCACAAGGTATACAGCAATAAATGGTGCGCCAATCCAAAAGCCCACATTCCAAAGGATAAATAGAACAATAATCTTACGAAATCCTTTGTCCGCTAGAGGTTTAGTTAGTACTTCTTTTAAGGCGAACTTTACAGCCACTTGATTGTGGGTGATTTCATTCATGCTTTTAACTGAGAATGTGTTAAAGGCGCCAAGTACAAGAATCACTATCGCTATGACAACGAATCCCGTCGGCTCTTGCCCTTCTCCTTTGAATAGGTCGAGCATTCGACCAATTGCGAATGTTAAAACCATCATAACTGCAAAGCCTATTCGCTCACGCTCAGCCAAATACCTGCCACGGATTGCCTGAGGTGTCGAGTTAATCAATAACTCATTAAGTGCTGGCATGGCAAAGGCATTCAGTGCGAAACTAATCACATACAAGGCCACAAACACAGGTAATGCAAAAGCTGTCCTCATAAAAAACAGTGGGATGATGTAGCACATACCAAGCATTATACGCAGTGGGGGGGTGATGACCTTTACTAGGGAGTTCTTTCTCTGAGTCATTCTTTCAAAATATAAGGCAGAAGCAATTTGTAAAAAAACCAAGTATTGCTGGCAAAGCCCCCCCAATAAATCCATTCAGACTATCAGAACCTCCAAGCATATGTATATATCCTGTCAAAAAGGCACCAGTCACCATTGAAAACTGACTCATACCAGTTATAAACTCTAACTTAAAATATTTTCTGTTGTGATGCATTTGCTGTTGTAAAACTCTTTCCATTAAATCTGTTCTCCATATTTCCTATTACTTAGACAGTTTCTTTTCATCCCAATTATACTCAGAATATATTGGTATAACATGGCCCTATTGGTATAAAACATATCACTTTTGGTATAGAGTACACTCTAAGGTCTAGTAAAAAAATCTTGAACTGATATAATGGCAATTAAGGAACAACAATGACATTGTTTAGATAAATCTTTTGACTTATAAAGAGGCGACTTATGACTATACAAGAAATGCTAAAAAACAAATTCGATGGTAACCAATCTGTGTTTCGACTCCTATCTGACCATAGCAACTCAGGTTATCTATCCATGGGCTACGTAGAGAAAAGTACTGTAGAAGGAACCAATGTAGATTTATCGATGGACCACTATGATGGTGTATGGATTTTATCTGGTACAGGTGTTTATAGAGATAAGAACAATGAAGAGATTACCCTCAGTGCTGGTGACTTTGTGCAAAGACTGCCAAATAACACCCATTCCACCATTGTAACAAGCGACGACTGGAAAGAATTCTATATCTCAGTGGGTATTGATTTATACAATCTTCTTAAAGAAATTAATGTAGTCGATAATGAAAGTCCCGTTTTACATCCTGGTACAGACTTTGAACTTCTAGAGACTTTCCTTTACTTTTATGATGCACTCAAAAAAAAGCAACCCCCCCATTGGAGTTGCCGCTGCTTGCCCATAAAGCCATTCAAATTATTGCACGGGTTCACTATTTGCATAAGATTCAGAATGTTACTACCTCTGAATCCCTAACACTTGAAATGAGTCGTAAATATATTGTTCAGAACATACACCTTAGACCAACCGTTGAAGATATAGCAGCTCATGTAAATATGGGTTATGAAAAGTTTCGAAAGTTATTTGTTGGTTATTATGGCATATCACCTGGATACTACATGCAACAACATAGAAACCACCGTGCTCAACAGTTGTTGTCATCTAATGATTTGACTGTTAAAGAAATCGCTGAGGAACTTGGTTATGTGGATGCCTTTTCCTTTTCCAAGCAGTTCAAGAAAATGACTGGCATGTCTCCTAAAGATTTCAAGAAGTTGTACACATAAGACTTGCTCATTCTCATAGGACAAATTTATTGTCCCATCCTTCTCAACAAGGTTGTATTTTAAGCTATTCTCATTATTTCAATGAAAATTAAAGTGTTGCTGTCATATTATTGTCTCCTTGTTTTCTAATGCGCTTGATTCATATTTACTTGTTACTAGATTTCTATTGCCTTTATTTCTCTATGGCACAATAACATCAAATGACACATTGACATTATCTCCTAAAGTAATCATTTCTTTTTTTACGTACATTGGCCTTAATTGGTAACAAATATGCCTTAACTTTTGTATCATAAAATGCCGATGTTTTCCACCGGGACTGTCATAAACCCAAAGCTTTGCTTCAAATGAAAATTGCATCTTTTATCACCTCATGATTATTATAGGTAAGATTACATCCATTGTCTACAATGAACAACGACAAGCTCTTGACTCTCCTCTTGGTGGAGGCTTTAAACTTATGCCATACCAATATGGAAAGGATCATTTATATGTCTCAATATCTAAAATTTATTATCCCTAGCATTCTTGTCATACTTATTGCACTTGCCTACCTAGTCTACAATCTAATGACAGGTCCTATCTACAAACCGGGCAATCTAAAGTCCAGCAAATTCTTAGTCAGCCCATTAGCACCTCCAACCCAAGCCGATACCATTAGTCAGTGGGTGGTCGAAGAGGACATTTATCTCAATCACTTTGCAAGTGGTAATGGAAGGAATGTACTCATTATTCATGGTGGACCTGGAATGCCATACTCAGAAGCTTGGTCCGGATTAAAGCCTCTTGAAGAGAAATACAAGTTTCACTATTACGATCAACGCGGGTCAGGCGAATCCAGTAGACCTATTGATACTTTCTCTTCTGACAACTACTATGAGAATATGAAACATACAGAATCAAGACTTGGTCTGACGGCACAAATAGCTGATATAGAACGAATTAGGCAGATTCTTGGTGAAGACAAACTCATAGTTATTGGTCACTCCTATGGGGGGGGATTTTAGCCTCTCTCTATGCAGCTGAATTTCCTGAAAATGTAGAAGCCCTTATCTTAGTAGCCCCCCCCGCACCACTAATGAAAATGCCACTTGAACATCCAGGTTTATTCGATAATATGGCCAAAGAATTACCAGAGGAACTTATGCCAGAATACAATGAATTTATAAGCGACTACCTAAACTATAAAGACATCTTCAATCACAGTGAAGAAGAATTAGTTGAGATGAATAATCGAATTGGCTATTACTTTAGTAAAGCATTAGAGAAGTATGATGTAGAAATGACAGGAAATGCAAGAAGCGGCGGTTGGATGGTCCAAGCTCAATACTTGAGTATGGGGGGGCAAAAGCATGATTATACTTCCGCCTTTGATGGTATTAATATACCTGTACAAATCATTCATGCTGAAGATGACATTGTGCAAACAGAGGCTGCAAGCAAATCTTACATAGAATTATTTGAAGGTGCACACTTTGACACCATACCTAACTCAGGTCATGCCCCCCCCTTTAGTGACCAACCTAAGTTGTTTTCAGAAATCGTTGAAGATTTCCTAATTAGACAAGTTGGCAATTGACAGTCATTCTCACTAGTGTCACAATGGAGTAAGACCTAATTATAATACTTAATTGTGCTACATGAGGAGTGATTACATGAATGATGAAAATAATGGCAATAATAACAATGAACAAATTATAGATGAACCTGTTAATGAGGACCAATCAAAGAGAAATTGGAAAAGGGACGCCATACTTTTTGTGGCTAGCCAGACCATTTCTCTCTTTGGTTCTTCTTTGGTACAGTTTGCCATAATGTGGTACATAACCCTTGAGACTGAATCAGGTGTCATGATGATGATTTCCATCATCGCAGGTGCCTTGCCTATGTTTCTACTATCACCATTTGCAGGTGTATGGGCAGACCGCTTTGACCGTAAGAAACTTATCATGTTCTCTGATGGCTTTATTGCTGTCACAACTTTGATATTGGCCATCATCTTTATTGCTGGTTATGGTTCTATTACCCTTTTATTTGTTGCCTCAGCATTCAGAGCTATTGGTGGTGCCATTCAAATGCCTGCTGTTAATGCTTTTATACCCCCCCAGATAGTACCACAAGACAAGCTGACACGGGTTCAGGGTCTTAATGGTAGCATCCAATCTGCAACCATGTTGCTAAGCCCAATGCTTAGTGGTGTCCTACTAACCTTTGCCACTATAGAAGCTATTTTCTTCGTTGACGTTGTTACTGCTGCACTTGCGGTTCTTATTCTCATGTTCTTCCTTCATGTTAAGCCACATGAAAAAGCACTTAGCAAGCAAGAACTAAGTTACTTCAAAGACCTCAAAGAAGGTCTACACTATATTAGAGATCATGGCTACTTGATGAAAATATTCATTTTCTTTGCAGCCTTTATGTTCTTATTAGCACCAGCTGCCATGTTATCACCCTTGCAAGTAGCAAGGACTTTTGGCAGTGATGTATGGCGCCTTACTGCTATAGAAATCGCCTTCTCACTTGGGATGACTCTAGGTGGTCTACTCATTGCCTCTTGGGGGGGTGGTTTTAGAAACAAAGTGCATACAATGACCTTTGGCTCCATTGCAATTGCAGTAGGAACAATTGCCCTAGGCATTGTTCCTGTATTTAGCATCTACCTAATATTCATGGGTCTTGTTGGCCTATCTGTCCCTTTATTCAACACACCAAGCATGGTCTTATTACAAGAAAAAGTTGAGCCAAACATCATGGGTAGGGTATTTGGAGTTATGGCAATGGTCCACAGCCTCATGATGCCACTTGGTATGATTGTCTTTGGTCCAATATCTGATTTCGTTCAGATTGAATACCTATTGATTGGAACGGGCGCTGCCTTGTTTGTTTTATCCTTCTTCTTAATAGGGAGTAAGGAATTGATGGTTGCAGGTGAACCTACATAACAAAATTACCATCCAAAAAGACCTGGACTTCTTCACCATCACTTGTAATGCCAATAATCTCCAAATCTTCAGTTCCGACCATGAAATCTACATGTTCCATAGATATGTTTGCTCCATTAGCTTTTAACTCATCTTCATCCATATCTCCTCCGCCTTCTAAACAGAAGGGATATGCTTCACCAAGTGCAAAGTGGCATGAGGCATTTTCATCGTAGAGTGGGTCATAAAATAGAATTCCCTGATTGGATATTGGTGAATCATAAGGCACCAATGCAACTTCTCCTAGTCTTTTAGCGCCTTCATCACATTCTAATATCTCCGTCAGTGTTGCCAGATTCTCACTTGCACCATAATCCACAACTAAGCCATCTTTAAACTCGAACCATATATCCCTAATCAATATACCATCATAGTTAAGTGGATAAGAGACTACAATTTTGCCCTTAACTCCATCTCTCTTTGGTGCTGTAAAAATCTCCTCACCAGGTATATTGGGAACAAACTGATAGCCTTTGATGGCATGAGTATTAGCACAACCAGCCCAAATATGTTTGTCAGGTAATTCAACAGTCAAGTCTGTTCCTAGCTTGTTTTTATATCTCAGTGCTGTAAATTTACTTGTATTAAGGTAATCTATTCTCTTATCTAACTCTAATTGATGCCTACCCCCCCAAGCCTCAACAGGATTCTCATGATCTGCTCGTGTAGATTTAAGAATGGCTTGCCACAGTGCTTCCATTGCCTCTTCTTCAGATTTGTCTGGAAATACTAATCTAGCCCATGCAGGAGATGGCATACAGACTTCACACCAAGCATTTTTGTTACTGCTCATTCGACTTCTAAAATCTTTTAGTCTTTTTCCATTAGCTTTATTCTTACGACTCATTCTAGCTGGATCAACACCATTCATTATTTCTGGATCATCTGCATAAATACTCAAAAAAGCTGCATCAATATTGGCATAATGGTTTTTGAAGTCAATCAACCATTCATCAGCTTGATCAAAGACTTCGTCATCTGCCATATCAAAATAGATTCGCTCTGAGATTTCGTCCATCCAACGAACAATCACTTCTTTCGCCCCCCCTGCTTCATAGGCTTTCTTTGTACAGATACGGGCAAAGTCAGCAAGTTGAATTGGCACTTGAATGACTAGGCTTTGACCCTTTTGAATATTGATTCCTGTTCTAATAATCAGTTCTGCGTATTTTTCAGTATGTGTAATGTTATAACCTCGTACTTTCTAATGACATTGACTGTTTCAAATACATTTTATCATAGCCATCCTAGCCCATCAAATTCATTAAAAAACTAAGTGTGATACAATTAGAATAAAACATAAGGAGAAACCAACAATGGATAAAAAACGAATCGCTATTTATACCCTCTTATTTACAATAACTTTAGCAATAGGAACACAGGGATACACAAAATTTGGCTTAGACGGACTAATAGTACCTATGGCAATAACTTTTGTTTACTTTATAAGCATATTTGTCATTGCAACAGTTATTAAGAATAATTCAATTGTAGATATTGGTTGGGGGGGTATGGGTTTTGTGATTGGAAGTATTTCAACCTTGTTAGTGACTGAAAATCCTACTCTAATATCCTATGTCATTGTTGGATTCATTACACTATGGGGGGGTATAAGATTATCTCTACGTCTTCTTAAACGCAACTATGGCAAACCCGAGGATTTTCGCTATGCCCAGTGGCGGAAAGACTGGGGGGGTTCCAAAGTCGTTATCACCGCTTTTTTTTAGAGTTTTTATGATTCAAGCCATTATAAACTTTGTTGTTGGTTCAGCCAGTTATACAGCCATTAAGCATAATAGATTTGCAATCAATGGCACTGGACAATATTTTGTCTACATAGGCCTCTGTCTTGCTTTCATAGGTCTTTTCTTTGAAGTTGTTGGTGATGAGCAACTAAGAGTACACATCAAAAAAAGGAAGCCATACACTTTTGCAATCCGGTCTGTGGTCAATCACACGTCATCCAAATTACCTTGGAGAAATACTAATATGGTTTGGTATGTACATAGCTGGTATTTCATTAATTTTTGATGGTGCTGTTAATACTGTTTACTATATAGTACTTTCATTGTCACCAATTATAATGAGTCTTGTTCTAGTCAAGATTTCGACCCCCCCTTTGCTTGAAAAAAAATATGGCCAAATATGATGGATGGGAAGATTACACTAAGAAAGTGCCTATGATTTTTCCATTACAGAAACGATAAATTAAACAAGAAAAAGGTTCAATAAATTATGCATGCTATCTTGAAGTAAGGTGTCAAGTGAAGTAGCTTTATTTACAGTATTCTCAAATAAGGTTCCTTTGATAACAAGATTCACCAGCTCTGCCATCTCATCTGCATTAAGTTCACTTCTGACTTCACCTAGAGCCTGGCCATCCTTTAGGATACCTGAGATAGCTGCCTTAATTTTTTTCCATCCTTGCTTGATACTCCAGACTAAGTTCTGGGTCCATCTTTAAGGCCTGTTGAAGAAGGACCATAAAGGCACTGACATCCGTATCTTTTGGGCTTAGCTCAACGACTCGGTACTGTACAGCTCCAACAGTCTTGATAACCTGTTGCATCTTGTGCTCAGTCGTACCATGTTCATGACTCATCTGGTCAACACCTTGAACCAAAAAAAACTGTAAAAGTACTTTCTCATCACTTCTTTCAGTAAAACTTCTTTGCTACTGAAATAGTGATAAAAAGCGCCTTTTGTCATACCTGTATTCTTAATAATCCCATTTAGGGATACGCCTTCAAAGCCTTTATCGAGGAAACTGATAAAGGCCGTTTCCATGATTTTATCTCTTGTATCCATCTAATACCTTTCCACTTATCTTATAGTAGCTTATCGAGATTTCTCTTATTGTTTCTTCATATATGTTTCCTTAATCTTGTCATAGTTTCCACCTGTAAAAGGGCAACTAACAATGCACATGGAGCATCCTTTTGAGAAAGGAACTGCACACTTTTCACGGTCAATAAAGTAGGGTTGTCCTGGCTCAAATTCAGGTGTTGTTTCATAGATGGCCTGTCCAGGACATGCCTTTACACAACGGTTGCAAGCATCACAGAAGTCCCTAATCCATTGATGGTCGTTCGTCTTAGCAAGAGGTAAGTTGTCTATGTCCACAAAAACTGCAGCCAATCTAACACATGGACCCTTATCAGGTGTAATAACCAAGCCATGCTTGCCTATACAACCCATATTTCCATCTACCGCAGTTGGGACTGTGTTGATATCTCCACCTAAAGCGGGACTGGCATGACAGTCAAAACCTCTATCTCTAAGCCAATCAGCAATCCGATTAACGGCATCTCCCAGTTCATAATAGGTACGAAACACTTCTTTACTCATCTGTGGATCACCGGTCTTTGCTAGAAGATCTTTGTTCATTTCCATGGATACCATAATAGCATTTTCACTTAGAATTTCAAACTTTTGAAAAATGTAATTAGGATTGACTTTGGTGTAACCGATGGACGCGATGCCAAGAGAATAGCAATAAGTTTCCAAGTCACCAAGCTCTTCTTGACTTATCATTTTCTTACCGCTTCTTGGATTTTTTTCTGATATTCTTAGCACTTTCTCTCATTCCGGAAACGGAACCTGTCACATAAGCTTTCATGTGTTTCATCATGCCAAGCTTAGCGAAAATATTGCCGTATTGCATGATAATCAGCGGTACAATCACCGGTTTTCTGGATTTGGGTCCAGAAGTGATTGGCTGAATATCTTTGGGTATGAACCTCGATGCACGCAGTGGCCATGGTGCCTTTCGCATCAATTTGTATAGTTTAATCATTCTATCATTCCTCTCAAATCAGGATTTCCTAATCACAACATCCCGCCGCATACCGACTGGTTGGTTTCTAATTAAAGCATAGCATCATCCTTGGTAAATGTCAAAGGAACCTCATATCCACCATTTTGTCTGAGAATATTAAATCCTTATAAACAAAGTTTAAAAGCCCCCCCATAAAAATAGTCTAAAAGCTCTGTATAAAAGGCTATTTGACGGTTTTTGTGTGGTATTATACATCCATACAAATCTAATACAATGACATATAAAGCAACGACATTAAATCGAATAAACATATATAAACACATTTAGGAGATGATGACTATGCAACAAAGCCAAACAATAAAAGAAATGTAATGCTATTTTATGCAGCTATGATAGGACTGTTCATAATACTATCAACTTATGTAATGCCAACCTTATTGAGTGCATCTATGGAAGATGTAGACTATGGAACATTCCTTACCATGCTAGATAATGGTCAGATCAATACTGTAGAAGTTGAAGATACCTATATATATTTCACAGGCGACACTGCAGAAGCTTTATATAGAACAGTTAGCTTCAACGATCCAGATCTTGTTGATAGGCTCTACAGTGCTGGGGGGGTAACCTTTGATACGGTTCCTAAGCAAGAAGTCTCACCGTTTGTGGCAATGTTGCTATCTTGGGTCTTACCTCTAGGGATTATGTTCCTACTCTATAGATATATTGGTAAGCGATTAATGAAACAAATGGGACAAGGAATGGGCAGTTCACCAATGAAATTTGGTAAAAGCAGTGCCAAAGTTTATGACTCAGCAACCACTGGTATTCGCTTTTCAGATGTTGCAGGAGAAGACGAAGCCAAAGATGCTTTGACTGAGATTGTAGATTTTCTTCACACCCCCCCTGAAAAATATACGGAGATAGGTGCTATTATGCCAAAAGGCGCCTTACTGGTTGGACCACCTGGTACTGGTAAAACAATGTTAGCCAAAGCTGTGGCTGGCGAAGCAGTGTACCATTCTTCTCAATATCTGGTTCTGAATTCGTTGAGATGTTTGTAGGAATGGGTGCTGCAAAGGTAAGAGACTTGTTTAAACAAGCCAATGAGAAAGCACCTTGTATAGTTTTCATAGATGAGATAGATACCATCGGTAAGAAACGTGATGGCAAAGGATTTGCCGGAAATGATGAACGTGAACAAACCCTTAATCAACTTCTTGCAGAGATGGATGGTTTCGACTCTTCAAAAGGTGTTGTCATACTAGCTGCTACCAACAGACCTGACTCACTTGATCCTGCTCTATTAAGACCAGGACGATTTGACCGACGAGTACCTGTTGAACTGCCTGACCTTGCTGGACGAGAAGCAATATTGAAGGTTCATGCTAAGAAAATTAAGTTGTCAGATGATGTGGACTTTAACCGAATAGCACGAATGGCTGCTGGTGCTTCTGGAGCTGAGCTTGCCAACATGATTAATGAAGGTGCCTTACGAGCCGTCAAACATGGCAATGATATCGTTAGCCATGAAGACCTAGAAGAAAGTATCGAAACTGTAATTGCTGGTTACCAGAAGAAGAATAAGATTCTAACTGCTAAAGAAAAACTCATTGTGGCTTATCACGAAGTGGGTCACGCACTGGTTGCAGCCCTTCAAACACATACAGCACCAGTCACCAAAATCACCATTATACCAAGAACATCAGGGGGGCCCTTGGTTATACAATGCAAGTTGATGAAGGTGAAAAGAACCTTTTGACCAAAGAAGAACTTGAGAATAAGATTGCCACTTACACCGGTGGCCGTGCTGCTGAAAAACTTGTCTTTGATTCAGTCACAACAGGGGGGGCTGCAAATGACATAGAGCAAGCAACTAAGTTGGCACGTGGTATGGTTACAAGATTTGGTATGAACGATGACTTTGGAATGGTTGCCTTTGAACAAGTGACTAACCAATACCTTGGTGGTGATTCAAGTCTCGCTTGTTCACCTGAGACTGCTGCCAAAATAGACAGCATGATTGTTGATGTAGTAAAGACACAATACAACAAAGCGGAACAATTACTAAAAGACAACATGGCCAAGCTTCATGAACTGGCCAAATACCTTCATGACAAAGAAACCATTACTGGTGATGAATTCATGAAGATACTTGAATCAGATGAAAGTCCCATGATTAATACAGATGTAGCTGTTGCAGCTGTATAGATAGTCATTTCCTAAGAAAATCAGTATCATCGCTATAATAGGATGATACTGATTTTTTAAATTAGCCTTTAATGTTATAAGCTGTTCTAAACTCTCTATTAATCTGTCTAATTTCTTTCAAACCATCAATGTAAGGTTGATACATTTCATAAGGATCAACACCGCCAAAAACACCACAGCCGGAGCAATTTTCACATCCTCCGCCACCACAGCTCAAGGCTTCCTTGATAATCTCCACTCTTTGTTCTCTTGTTGTATTCTCAATGGTAAATCGACTCATAGCAACCCTCCTAGTCATTAATCACGTTGTTGACTTTCTGCTTCTTAAGTCTATTATACACCAATTGAGAAATATTATCATCTACTATAGCCCATTACGATATATCTCATTAATTCTTTGCTGAGCGTGTTCTGACCTATGTTTTTCCACCAGTCGGTCTCTATCACTAATGATAGCAAACATTTCATCGACAACCTCTTCAACACTTGGCTGAGACATACGGTATAGGTACCCTAACATACGTTCAGATGTAAACTCAGTATTCATATATTTATAGGCAATCTCTGCACAAAATTCATCTGGAAAACCTTTTTCTTGAAGTGCTCTGTATACTTCTGAAGATTTATCTAGTGCCATCTATCTCTTAACCTTTCTATATTTCTGTTTGCTGCTGTTTGGTTTCTCTGGTATCGTCATTTCGACAAACCCAGCATCAATGGCAGGAAGTAGGTAATTATTTCTAAACGTTGGCCTATGTTTCAAATCAAGCAGCTTCATAATTTCATTACCTGAAATTGGTTCATTACCCATTATCCTAAGCAACTTTTCAACTTGTTCGGTTACTTGTACGCCAACTTGTTCGGTCGCTTCAAGATCATAAAGTGCATCTCTTATAGTTTCTAAGAGAAACTCAACGAACATACCTGAATCCCCCCCAGCTTTTGATCAATGGATGTACTTCTGATGACTCTGCCCATCCTATAAGGGATTCAATCTGCTCTGTAACATATTCTGCTGGAGGGGGGGCCATATGAATCAATTGCTCTCCAGCAAAAATTCCAACACCCCCCCCACTTCGAAAGATACCAGCTTCGCTTGTTAAATCTGTCATAAGTAGTTTATGTGCCTGCAGCATAGATTTAATACTGTATGGATTTTTTTTCCAATAACACTTCATAGGCTTGATAAGCATTTTGAACCTCTGCAATATCTTGCTGTGGTCCCAACACTCTTTTACCATTAACAATGTCAGTGACCTGATTAAGGGTTAGTGAATTATTCTCAATAGCCAATGATGCCTGAATTGTTTTCAGACGGTTGTCACGCCTTAATCTTGGGTTGATTCCTTCGACATCATTGAATGTCAATCTTGTAATCATCTCCATTATATCTGCTACCAAACCAACTGTTCTTTCGCTTATAGTAAATGGTGGTTTATACGCCATAATTACCTCCCTAACACACTTGTACTCATTATACCGTACAAGTATGAAATACTCAATCTAGGACTTCAATGATTTCCAACTTTTCACCAGATAACCTTAAATCCCTTCGATGATAGAGGTATAAGAAAAAGGCGAAAATACCAGTGAGAAGATTGCTATAGAGCATTGCATACCAAATACTGTATTCTGCAAGGCTAGTGTAATTTGAAAGATAAATGACAATAGGCAGCCTAAAAAGATAGATTCTCAAGATGGAGATGATCATATTGTACTTGGTATGGCCTGTCCCTTGGAATACACCATTGGCTACCTGGAATACTGCCCATGGAATTACTGTAATTGAATAGACACTCATGGCATTCACTGTATGGTAGAGAACTTCTAGGTCATCTTTGGCAAATACAGAAGCAATCTGGACTCTAAGGGGGGGCAAGACAATACTTATGATAGTGATGGCTATTCCAAGTGCCATGGCAAAACTTCTTGTAACGGCTGCTCTCGCTCTTGCCGCATTGCCTGCGCCTAGGTTTTGACTAATCACAGGTGAGAGACCACTTGCGAAGCCAGTGACTGTGGCGAAGAACAATGAGTTATTCCGATTAGCAATCCCATAACCTGCTAGCACTTTCTCACCGTAATCAATGACATACTTGTTCAGAACAATGAAGCTAAAGGATACAGATGACTTCTCTATAACAACAGGTAAGGCCATGACCAATAATATCCATAGAAAGGACTTACTAAAAGCCAAATCTTTTAACTTTAACCTCATAACACCTTCTTTGGCAAAAACATCATACAGGCCATAACAGGAGACAAACATTGTACCAATAATTGTTGAATAACCTAAACCAACAATACCAATATCCATTACAATAATGAAGACATAAGACATGATAATTTTGATGCCCATGGCTGTAATGTTAATAACCATTGCCTTGAAGGTATCCCCCCCTTCTGCTCTTTTGATTGCAATGTATATCGAATTGATAAAGACAAAAGGAGCGCTAAGGGCTGTCAAGCTAAAATATACATTGGCCACGTCCATAATGCTATCTGTGGCTGATGCAGCCAGTAGAATTTCTTTTGAATATAAAAAAACAGCCACCTGCTATGATTAGCCCAATAAGTCCCGCTATAACAAGGAGTTGCATTGCCACATTTCTAGCCTTGTCATAATTCTCCCGACCTATTTCTCTTGCAATTAAATTGGTCCCTGCTACTGCAAGACCAATACTCATAGTTCTAACAAACATATTAATTGGCCCCCCCACAAAAGTGATGGCCGCAACTTCCATGCTCCCTATGTTGGCTACGAATAAGGTGTCTATTAAGTTATACATGGACCTTATAAAGTCATTAATGGCTGCTGGTATTGCAAGTAATAAAACAGCTTTCCATAAATTGCCTTCAAGTATTAATGTTCTTCTTTTTACTGCTTTGTCATTCATGTAAACTCCTATTTATTAATCTATTATAGTAACATGTCAATTCTGTATTTTTGATAAACCGGTTTAGTGTTTATGTGAAGTCTGGTATTGCCTACATATCCTAAACCTTGTATTTTCAGTATCTCTTTTGAAATTATTGTACTAAATCAGTTTACTAAACCGATTTAGTAATGTTATTATAGTACCATATAGAAGATTTGTCAACCAACTCAGAGGATGAGAATTACAAATCCATACCAAAGGAGCGTAGCTTATGAAACAGATTCGACTCATAGATGTGGCTAACAAGGCAGGCGTATCAAAGAGCACCGCATCGCAATATATTAACGGCCGTTATGAATATATGTCCGAAGCAACAAGAGACAGAATTAAGGAAGCCATTGAGACCTTAGGTTTCGTGCCAAACCAAATGGCCAGAAGCTTAAAAACAAAAAAAAGCAATGCCATCGGTATTGTTGTTAACAGTATCGCCGGACCTACTACCAGCCTTGTAATTCGAGGTATTGATGACCATCTCAAATCAATGGGCTACAATGTTATGATTTACAACACTGACTATAAGCCTGAACTTGAGAAGAAGGCAATGGCCAATCTGGAAGCCTAAGTGCTGATGGACTTATTATTACATCCTCAGGGAAAATTAACACAATGCTCAATGACGAGCAAGCACTTGGTTGGCCCGTAGTCCATATCCATAGAGATTTTGATGGCTTAGATGCCACTACGGTACTCTCAGACTTTGAAGATGGTGCCTATCAAGCGACCAAATACTTATTAGGTCTTGGTCACAAGCGTATTGCCTGCATTACTAGACCTTATGCCAATATCCCGTCACGAAAGACGCGCGTCAATGGTTACAAGAAAGCAATTATCGCGGGTGGACTGAAATATGACGATTCGCTCATCTATCTCCATGATGAAGATACTGAAATAGATGAGGCCATGGTCCATATTCTTGACAGGCCAAATCCACCTACAGCCATTTTCACCATGTACTCTCTTATTACAAGAGAAGTCCTTGAATATTGCAATGACCATTTTATCCCCCCCATACCAGATGAGCTATCCATTATTGCTTTTGATGATTTGCCTATGGCCAATCTCTTTAAAACACCCTTGACCGTCATTGACCAATCTTCTTATAATTTGGGGGGGATTGAATCTGCCAAGTTACTGCTAAAAAAAATCGATGCGCCAAAGGAGAAATTTGAAGATGTCATACTACCGTGCCACCTAGTAGAACGTAAGTCCTGTCAGAATCTAGTGACAAACAACTAGGATTTTCACTAATAATAAGAGGCCAATACACCATCTTTATTTGTTACTTATTTGTAACATAATTAAAGCTTGACTTACAAGACCGAAGCAACTATACTGTATTAAATCACACAGGTAATCACACAAGAAATAAAACAAGGAGGAAATGACATGACCATGATTAGAACAAACCTAACCACCATTATGCCCAAACAAATTGTGATGCAGAATAAGTCAGCTTGTACATTTAAACATATGTGCAAACTATTTTTTGGCTACAAGCAAACATGTCATTTTCCATCAACCCTCCAGCCCATAAGTCAGTAACATTTATTGATTATTGAGCCATGGGTTGAAGCCCATGGCTTTTTTTTATATCCTTAATTCTATGTGTTAGCGCTCTAGATGTAAGGTATAGTGATAAAAGCAAAGCCATGGGAAAACTATACCCATGGCTTTTTTTTATCCATAACGAGAGTCTATCTCGTCTATATACCTATCAACAAACATAGAAAGAATGAGGATGAGGATGAAACTACTAAGCGTATTTAAAAAAAATATGGCACTGGCTGCACAACAGCCACTTCTTACACCACAAAAAAAGTCAACGAACACCGCAATGGTTATAACCATGACCTAGGCCATTTCGCTGCCAATGAGTTCAGTAATCAACATTGGTAACGACGCCAACACTTATTTATACGGCCTTAAATGAAAATTCAAACAAACGACGCGTAGTCCTTAGCTTATATGGCTCAAGAGCGTCGTCTGGACCACAACTTGCATTACCAAGTCCGGTTTGGGCTAAGTCAATGTTAATGATTGTCTCCTTGCGAGGCTTCAAATCATATGTATGCATTGCCTTAGTCAAATCCTGGGCTGTAAAGTTGTGAACACTGACATCAAATGTGCCTTTGGCTTCAAATAAAAGTCCAAGGCCAGCATCATTAGAGACCTTAGCCCATCTGGTATCTGTCTTGTTGCCGTTCTCTTGAGGAATCACATAGTTCTCAAGTTGGTCTTTAACTTGACCTTCATAGATACCAACGATGGCACTTTCCTTCTTGTCAGCATAAGATTCCTGAGGACCTCTACCATACCATTTAAACTGATCAAATCCCTCAGGCATCATCATGGTCATACCCATTCTTGGTACTGAATCACACATTACTAGTGGGATATAATCAACTTTCACATCAACCACACCACTTGCATTCACAGCAAAAGTTGTGATTGTGTCAAAGGCATTGTATTCTGCTGGTTTACCATGGCTTGCTTTAGTCACAAAGGTCACCTTTTCTTCTGACTTACATACCTTAACGTCTTTAACATTACGCCATAGAAGGTCATAACCCACATTTCTCCAGAAGCCTGCCTGGCAATCCGTTCTACCAACCCAACCTCTTTCATCATTGTCTGTTGGTGCTCGCCAGAAGTTCTCTACAAGACCTTCTGCCACTAGGTTAACATCTCCTGATACATAAGAGCTGATTTTGCCATAAGCTGTATCAAAGGTTAACTGGAAACTTTCACCAGTTACTTTAACAAATGCCCCCCCACTTTCTGAAACTTCAAGTGCTTTAGATACACCTACTATAGGCTCATCAATAATCACAACTTCTTCTCTAGAATCTAGATTAAGTAGTATCTGATTAGTGTAAATTACGTTTTTATAGCCAAGTAAAGACCCTGCTTCCTTTTCAGTAAAATGAAGGTTAAGGAAGACCTCACTACCTAAGTTAATGCCTTCTGGCATAGGCACTTCAAAAGCCTCTTTAGTTTGAGCTTTGGTTGCAACACCTTCAAGGACACCTGTGTAAACAACTTCACCATCATTTAGAAGGTCATAAGTCACATCTAGATGATCCAGTGTTTTAAAATCATAACGGTTCTCAATCAAGATTTTCCCTTGTTTGTTCACATCGTACACTTTAACAGGTGCAATGACTTGTTTGAACTCAGTCAATCCTGTATGTGGTTTCCTATCAGGATAAACCATACCATCGATACAGAACTTCATGTCATTTGGATAATCACCAAAGTCACCACCATAGGCAAAGTATTCTTCACCGTCTTCATTGGTTGTTCGAATACCATGGTCAGCCCACTCCCATACACAACCACCGATTAGGCGCTCATGTGCATAGATGGCATCCCATATTTCTTGGAGGTTCCCCCCCATTGAATTACCCATTGAGTGACTGAATTCACAAATAAAGTATGGTCTGTCTACATCACTTCGGCGACCTTCTTCTATAATCTCTGTTAGCTTAGGATACATGGTACTTGTCATATCAACACCAGACATATGTCCAGCACTCTCGTAATGGATTGGACGGTCATCAATGGCTCTAATAGCTTTGGCCATTTCACGGTGATTTCTACCGTAACCTGATTCGTTACCTAGTGACCATGAAATTATAGATGGATGGTTCTTATCGCGTTCAACCATACGAACACCACGGTCAATGAAGCTTTCTGTCCACTGGGCATCATCATTAACTCCGACTGGCTGTCCAATACCATTTCTCTCTAGACCAGCATTTCTAATAAAACCGTGTGTCTCAAGGTCCGCTTCATCCATTACATACATACCGTACTCATCACAGATTTCATACCAGTATGAATCATTAGGATAATGAGATGTTCTTACAATGTTTATGTTATGCTCTTTCATTACTTTCAGGTCAAGAAGCATGTCTTCTCTTGTTACGGCATAACCTCTATCTGGATTGGTATCATGGCGGTTAACACCTTTAAGAATGACAGACACGCCATTGATAAGGAGCTGTGTCTTTGTCATTTCGACTGTAATGAAGCCAAACTTCCTAGCTCTAATGTCAATCACTTGACCGGCTGCATCAGTCATTTCAAAGACCACTTGATAGAGGTATGGTGTCTCTGCAGTCCATGGATTGGCTTTTGGCAAGGCCATCTTCACTGATAAAGCGTCACCTTCAGTAGTGCCTGTGACTTCACCAACCACCTTCTGATCAGCGTCATACAAAGTATATTTCACTGTCAAAGCTTCATTATTTGTATTCACAATCTTGGTATCTATGGTAACTTGGCCATCAACAAAGTCATTGACCATCTGACCATCAACTTTGTAATCACTGATATAAGACTTGGCACTTGAATAGAGGTAAACCTCTCTAAAAATACCATGAAGACGCCAGTAATCTTGGTCTTCAAGGTAGGTAGACGATGCCCATTTGTAGACTTCAACAGCCATAACATTGTCACCATCTACTAGATAATCTGTTATATCAAATTCTGATGGGACATGGGTCCCTTCACTGTAACCAACTTCTTCACCATTTATATAGACTGTAAATGCAGTGCTCACACCAGCAAAATGTAGAACAGTTCTACGAGTCTTCCATCCTGCATCCACAGCGAAAGTTCTTCTATAACAACCTACTGGATTCTCAGATGGAACATTAGGCGCATCAACAGGTATCTGATAAGCCACATTGGTATAGACAGCTCTGTCATAGCCATGCATCTGCCAACAGGAAGGTACTGGTATTGTATCCCAAGACTCATCATCGTAAGCCACCTTATAATAGCCATCTGGTACATAAGCAGGATGTTCATGATAGGTGAATTTCCAGTCACCATTTAATAATTTAAAATAGTCTGAGTTTTCTCTTTTATCTTCTAGTGCCTTCGAAGTTGTATCATAGGGATATTTAGCTCCGTGAGGCGCCAATACGTTTAGTCCAATAGGTTGTATTTGCTTCCAATAATTTTTCGTCATCTTAATTCTCCTTTTTCACACACACTTGACATGTATACCTTATTCACTATATATTTGTATTATACCCTAAGCATTACATCTAATTCTTTAAGGAATATGGAATGTTTTGTAACTATTCCGTCATAAGGAGCCCTATGCAACCAAGACCTGAGTTTCAAATGATTATGAGCGACCCTAACTTCCCCCCCGTCAAAAGTGAACCTATGTCTGCCTATCCAGGTAAAGACATCATCCATTGTCATTGGCATCCGGCCATTGAGATTGTGTATATCACTAAGGGTATGATTACCATGCGTATTGAAAGCTCTACTTTTGACCTAAACGAAGGGGGGGATATCTGTATCGTAAACCCAAACCAAGTCCATTATGCGGTATCCGGCAATTGTGAGAGTACCCTTAAATACATAGTCTTATCCTATGATATACTCAACCAAATGCCCACCAACCCAATCTACATGAAATATCTAGAGCCTTTAACAGAAGGGCGTCTTATGCTGCCATCAATTATTAGCGGTCCTAATCAATCTGAGCAACCATACCCTACTTGGAAAAAAAGAGTGTCGCGAAATCATACTTAAGCTCATACAAAGTGGTATGTCAAAGGGCCAAGGTCGTGAGATTTTTATCCAAAGCGACTGGCTTCGTCTCCTAGCTACCTTCTATAAGTATAACAAATTTGTCACAGCATCGGAAATCAAAAAAAACGCCATTCCAAAGAGAGAAATGGCGATTCTTGACTTTATTGGTAGTCATTTCACAGAAAACCTCATAATCCCTGAACTGGCTGAAAAATTCATGGTGAGTGAAGATTATTTCTACCGCCTGTTCAAAAAAAACTACTGGCCAAACACCAATAGCCTATATACAACAACTTAGAATCAGCTATGCCAAGCAACTCCTTCGAACCACTGAGATGACCATATCCGATATCGGATTTTCTATTGGCTTTGACTCGACTAGCTATTTCTCTAAGACATATAAGAAATTAACTGGTGAGACACCCAGCCATTATCGGAAAAGCTTTTTCTAAGAAGATAAGCGATCATAAGCCATAAAAAATGAATCCTTTTCGCAAAATCCTTTATTTATGCCCCCCCTTAAAACCTTTGATAGACTGAGTGATAGAATGTAGTAACACTAATCAAAGATTAAAAGACAATGAATGGAGGGTTTACAATGAACAAAGGTTACACGATTAGCAATGTTGAAGGCAAATCCATCTCATCACTTTTTGAGTATGAGGCAGATGCAAGTCTGGACCACAAAGGATGGACCATTAGGTCCTATAGTGCCGCTGGCATAGATTATGCAATGCTTATAGCAGGTAAAGACTCAGCCACATTCCCACTACATGATGACCCAAATGAATGGTTCGGCTATGTTGTAGAAGGTTCTGGTGAGCTTCATCTTGGATCCGAGACCGATCATAGTGAAACCGTCACATACCAAAGTGGTGATATCATCATCTTCAAACCAAACACCTATCACGGTTGGAAAAACACATCCGAATGTTCTAAGTTGATGTTTGTCAAACCAAGTCAATAACAATAAAAACCTGAGTATTTATTTGCCGTATTTCTTACGGTTATACTCAACCTGTATATTGTGAGGTACATAGGGGGGGTGGTTATGAACCACTTCTATTTTACTGCCTTGAAGTTTCTCTATGACCTTAAGAAGACTAGACTCTTCATTGCTACAAAAAGCAATGGAAACACCACTACTACCAGCCCTTCCTGTACGGCCAATTCTATGGACATAGGTCTCAGCCACATTTGGGATATTGAAATTAATAACATGAGATAAGTTATGAATATCTATACCTCTGGCTGCAACGTCTGTTGCTACCAGAACTTTAACTTCTTTTTTTCTTAAACAAGTCTAGTGACTTTTGTCGTTCTGACTGGTTCTTGTCTCCGTGTATGGCTTTGGCCCTAATGTTGGCCACATTAATGGCTTTGCAGACCTTGTCTGCCTTCTTCTTAGTTCTAACAAATATTAAGACAGAGTCATACTTACTGCCTTTTAACACGTCAAGTAACAACTTGGATTTGTCTGGCTCATCCACATAATAGACCTTTTGTTTTATGGATACCTTTTTTTGAAGGTTTGTGTTTGACCGATACCCTTACTGGGTTCTTAAGTATTGAATTTACTAGCTTGGTTACTGCCCCCCCTGGCATGGTTGCTGAGAACATAAGGTTCTGTCGCTTCTTTGGTAACATGCCAAGAATTCTTCCAACGTCTTTGCTCATTCCAAGATCAAGCATACGATCTGCTTCATCAAGAACCAAGGTCTCAACTGCACTTAGGTCCATACAACCTCTTTCATTTAAGTCGAGTAAACGTCCTGGTGTGGCAACTAGTATGCTTGGCTCTCGCTTCATAACCTTTATATGTCTTTTTGGCGTTACACCACCGTAGATTACACCTACCTGGACCTCCATGTGACGACCATAGGTTTCAAAACTTTCACCAATTTGAATGGCAAGCTCTCTTGTTGGTGCCAGTATCAGAGCCTTTACTTTGTTGTAAGAATCACTAGACACTTTTTCCTTACTAAGCTTGGTCAATATAGGCATAGCAAAGGCTGCTGTTTTTCCAGTCCCTGTAGCTGCCTGACCCAATAAGTCTTTACCTTTTAGTATGGAAGGAATTGATTGTATTTGTATGGGGGGGGTTGGTTGCTTATACCCCCCCTTATCATTAATGGCCTTTAGAACTTGTGGCTCTAGGTTCATTTCTTTAAATTCCATTGAAACCTCTTTCCTGAATTTCCTAATTTCTTAATTTCCTAAATCCCTATTCCCCCCCTAATTTCTTTCTCACAATTATGCCTCATCAATAACAAAAGATTGCTGTGTCTTAAGCATTAACTCTAGGTCTTTAACGGTCTTTGCCATGAATTCATAAACTAAATAGTCCGGTTTGATACGTTCTATAATTTCCATTATCCTAGGATGATCAAATGGCTTGTGATTATCAATTGATTTGATATGGTCATAGATTGTGCCAAATCCAGCCACATAACTTTCCCTATTCCGGTAATCGCTGAGTCGCTGTGAGTGGTCTTGCCTTAGGTATGGGCCTGCTATGGTCTTACTCAGATGTATCCCTTTAATCTCATCCACCGTATCCCCCCCAAGGTCATCTAAGATTTGGTGAAGAAAATCAATGGCTTCCTCTTCAGAATTCAAGTGGTGATTGGTCCCTAGTAGATGTGCTATATCCAGTATAAAACCTTTGTTCTCATAGTTGATTTGATCAAGGAACCACTTTGTTTTCTCTACATCTCTAAAAGTCAGTCCAGGCCACCATAGATTCTCAAAGAGCAGCTGTGGTCCTTCTCCATCAAAAACTTCATTAATGAGTTCGATACTGGCTTCCATTACAGCCATATCATCATACTGATGGTCAAAGGTAAAGACTTCCTCAAAAACAACATTGGATACATGGAAAACCATATAGTCGACATTGAGCTCTTTGGCAATTTCAAACTCTTTTCTAAGGTAAGCAATCATGCCTTGCCTACCTTCAAATCCATAGTAGGCTCTAGCATTGTCATGACTCTCAAACTGACTAAGAATACCAGCCTCATTTTGATGCCAAAAGTCTAACCAAGTAGGCCAGTACAGTAGGTGGTGACCTACAATCATAGGCTTTGGCATAGACGCCACATCATAGTCACCATAGAGAATAATCTCCAGACCATCCATTGCATTTTTATTCAAAAATTCTTCTATATAATTGTAATCACTAGCAAAGCCTTCTGTAAAGAGACCACTAGCTATGGCTAAGTTCATAAGTTTTTTTTCATGGTCTTAAGTCTAACACCAAGATGGCTTAGATACAATATCAAAAAAAACTTCACTTAATCACAAATTATTTTATTGTGACATAAGGGTATTATCCTTATGATGAGAACATAGACTTGAAGCGTTATATTCGAAGGAGGACTTATTGTGATAGGTGGATACGCAGGCAAAATAATTAGAATCAATCTGACAACAGGTGACATCACAAATACATTTTATGATGACGACACACTACGAAAGTATTTAGGTGGCAGTGGTCTTGGAGCCAGAATCTTATATGATGAAACTGGACCAGATACAGACCCACTTGGCCCTGACAATCCACTGATATTCTTAACCGGTCCAACAGAAGGTACTAAGATGCCTAATGCTGGTCGTTATCAAGTGGTTACACGTTCTCCACTTACTGGCTCTTATGGTGAAGCTAACTCTGGTGGTAAATGGGGGGGTGTCAAACTAAAAAAAGGCTGGCTACGACGGCGTCATTTTCACAGGTGCTTCGGACAAACCAGTCTACTTAAATATTACTGAAGATACCGTTGAACTCCTTGATGCTTCTGACCTGTGGGGGGGAACTGATGCCTATGATTTAGATGCGCTACTTAGAGAAAAACATGGTAAAAAAGCCTGTACATGTGGTATTGGAATAGGTGGCGAAAAGCTGTCTAAACTTGCTTGTATCATGAATGATGGTGATGATGGAAGAACAGCTGGCCGTTGCGGTGTTGGTGCTGTAATGGGCTCTAAGAAACTAAAAGCCATTGTTGTTGACGGTAATGTCAAAACACCAATCGTCAATGAAGAGCCACTGAATGCCTCTGTTAAAGAATGGGCACCTAAGATTATGAAGAACATGGAAGCCATGCGTGAAGGTGGTACATCATGTGCCGTGCCTTTTATTGAAGAGATTGGTGATATACCAGTGAAGAACTGGGCAGAAGGCAGTTTTGATGTTGAGAATCTGGCAACACCTGTAATGAACGCCAAATTCTTAGCTGGTAGATATAGTTGTGCCAACTGTGCCATTAGGTGTGGACGTGTTGTAGAAATAAAAGAAGGCCCTTACAAGATGGAAAAAAAGTGCTGGTCCTGAATATGAAACATTGGCACTCTTTGGACCAAACTGTCTCATTGATGACCTTGGACCAATCTGTAAGGCCAATGAACTTTGCAACCGTTATGGCCTTGATACCATTGGTGTTGCCAACGCAATATCCTTTGCTATGGAAGCTTATGAAAGAGGTCTCTTAACTGAAGAGATGATGGGTTGTAAAGCGCGTTTTGGTAACCCAGAAGATATGTTAACCATTCTTAAGAAGATTGCTTATAGAGAAGATTTTGGAAACTACCTGGCAGAAGGCACTAAAGTTGCTGCTACCGTACTTGGTGGTATTGCTGAAGAATTTGCTGTCCACACAAGAGGAATGGAATTCCCTGCCCATGACCCAAGATATGCAGATAGTATTGGCTTACAATATGCTGTCAGCCCACGTGGTGCATGTCACTTGTCAGCAAACAGCCATGGTGAAGAATACGGTGGTTTCTATGGTGGATACGGTTTCTACCGTTCCCTTAAGCTAAAGAACCATTCTATAGAGAACAAACCTGAGATGAATGCTGAACTTGAACACATTATGTGTTTATGTGATTCACTAACGGTCTGCAAGTTCTTACTTGGAGGTACAGGTGATTCCAGTGCTGACCTACTTGTTTCCTGGCTCAATAATATCACTGGCTGGGATCTTGATAAAGAAGAACTCTTAACCATTGGTGAGCGTATCTTCAACCTCAAACGTATGTACCTTGTCCGTGATGGCCAGTCAAGAAAAGATGACAAATTACCACCAAGAATGCGTAAGAGAAGAATGACTGGTGGTTCACCACATAACATTCCTGATATCGACAGCATGCTTGATCGTTATTATGAGATTCGAGGATGGGATGAATTTGGTATTCCAACCAAAGAGACTCTAGATAGACTAAACCTAAGTGGTACACTATAAATATAAGGCCAATCTCATAACTGAGATTGGCCTTTATTAGTTGCTATAGTTTATGTTACACCCTTTCACAAACCATGATATGTCTAACAAATTTTCTAGATTTGTTCTTATAGGTTCTACAGGAATCTACTACTCTAAATCTCATACCTTCTACAAATAAGTGTTCGATATTTTCTTCTTCAAACAAGTGATGAATCCCATCTGGTACAACAACCACCATTCTATTGGCAATTCTCATGCCATTACGTATGATCTCTACTTGATTGACTTCATCCGTATGACTGAAGTTGCCATAAGGTAGGTCGATGATTGAGGCATCATACTGTTCACCAATGTCTCTTATATCACCGCAAGCTACATGAGTCTTATAAGCAAAATGAGACAAATTTATCTGAGCCTGTTTGGCCACCTTTTCTTTGATGTCTCTACCTTCAATGTCATAACCGCCAAAACACCCTTCAATGAGAACTGTTCCAACGCCACAACATGGGTCAATCATTTTTTTTGCTGGTATCACCTTTTGCTGCAATGTTAAGTAAGACTTTAGAAGCATAGAGTCCAAGAGAACTGGAATAAGAATGAGGCTTATTATTGTGTTTTCGCCATAACATATTGTTGGCCACCCATTCCCCCCCAAATAGCCATTCATCCTTATAACAAGTAATACTATAGCAGACAGCTGGGTCAACAAAAGAAGGAAAGCCAGTGATGACAAAACCAATCTTTTTACTGATTGCCTTACCATCTTTGACATGTTCATCCACCTTCTCAATAGGCACATAGGAAACTTTGAAACCTTCCGCCGAGAATTTATTGTCAATGATCCACTGAATTATTCCTTCAAGAGACTTGTCTTTGCAGATAAGCCTAATTCTATTTTTGATAAATGGGCTAATAGAAGGGTTGACTTTTGCATGGGAGAAGAAAATTTTCTTGTCTATTGGCATAGGAAAAAGCGCCCTCATATCGAGGCCGCATAGTTCTTCGTCATAATCTTGGTAGCGAATGTTATACAGATATTCTGGACTATTCAAAATGGCTTTTCCAAGCAGGCATTTCAGCCATTGCAGACTTTGCCATATTTCGGGCCATCATCTCAGGCACGCCTTGACGCCCCCCCATGATGAACATAGTCATCAGCTCAAGTTTTTGGTCAAATGAATAGAGCTCACCTTTTTCATCAGTACATTTACCACAATACTTGCTATTGGTATCGCCCATACTGAAATCATCTACTGACTTCATTGGCATACCACAACTTTCACAATTCTTAGGATCCATTATAACCTCTTCCCACAACCAGACATTGGCCGTGTCTATGATAGTTTGTTAATTACTACCATTATATAGCTTTTAGCCTGCAAAGAACAGAGGAAGTATGGATATGTCATCATCATCTTGCATAATATAGTCACGTTCAGTCTGAACGTCATTAACTAATACAGAGTAATTCATCTTGGAATTTTTCACTTCTGTTGTCTTAACTAAGTCTTCAACTTTTTGACCAGCACAGTCCACGTGCCAGTAACCTTTTTCATCTTCTTCTGGTTGTAGTCGTCCAAATGGACCAAGAAACATGATTTTTACCACCTATATACCTTCTTTCTACTGACTTCTAGCCTAGTAATCTATCACTGCCTTATGAGCGCTACAATTAGGGCTCACCTTAACATCTATTTTTTGAATCGTCTGCTTTGTCCCATCATATTGGAGATACTTGCCTGCAATATCAGACTCGTAACCAAGTAACAACCTAAGACATTCATTGGCTTCAAATAAGCCTATGATACCTGCAGTAATGCCTATGACTGGCGCTGGTCCCTTTGGCTTAGCATCATAAAATCCCATACATTCAAGACAGGCTGAATCTCTTTTAACCACAGTCGCAAATCCATAGAATCCTTCAACCCCCCCTCCATCTATAAGAGGCACATTCTTTTTCAAACATTCTCTATTAAGCAATAACCTTGTCTCAATATTATCAACACAATCAACAAGGACATCGACACCATCCATAAGTTCTGAAACATTATCCGTCGTGACTTTCTCAGATATAGCCTCAATATTAAGGCCAGGATTCTGATGGTTCAAATAAAGTTTGGCCATCTTGGCTTTATCCTTGCCAATGTCAACTGGACTGTATAAGAACTGCCTATTTAGGTTAGACTCAGTTATCACATCGTAATCCACAATACGGATATTGCCAACACCAGCACATGCTAAATAAGTAAGGACTGGACAACCAAGTCCTCCAGCACCAACCACCAATGCTGTGGCAGCCTTAAGCTTCGCCTGGCCAACTTCGCCAATATCATCCACAAGTATTTGCCTCATGTAACGTTCTTCTTTGTTATGTTCTTTTCCTATATGCTCTTTCATACCATCACCTCATTAAGGGCAGCTCAACAATCCTTCTGCCCACAAACACAAACCACATGTTGGTTTTTCGTTGCCAAAACAATCCTCTTCATTGCTTTCAGTGTAAGAACAATGTCCACAGGTCATGCATGGAGAGAAAGAGAAATCCACAACTTTTTGCCTAAACTCTGTATAAGCCTTTGATTGCCATATTTCTTTGACAGTCATTGTGCTCACGTTCCCAAAAGAATGATGATGTATGGTTCTGTCAGTATCATCTATGATTGTAGTACCATTATGTAATAAAGCCATACATGGACTCATATTACCATCACTTCTTACAAAACTCATGCCTTCATTAACAAATCTACAATAAGCAGACCTTCTTGGTACTGGAATACTACCTACTTGGAGATTATAGTTCATCTTAGCAAACATACCCTTAAGACCTTCTTGAACCCTTGGCATATCAAAATCCATATAAGGCATGTTGACAATAGACCTTCTTGTGTCAAAAGATTCAGAGCCTATGGACATGTTCAAAGTTTTTTGATAAAGTGTTGCTTCCCAAGATTCACTATCTGATGGGTACATATTGGATATATTAACTTCACCAACATTATATTTGCTGATAAAAAAACGGTAACTGTGCCAGCTGGTGCACATTGTCTTTGGTCGCTACAAATGTGATGCCTAGCTCTACGTCGTTTGGTTTGTTATGTCTTAGTTTATTAAATACTTTGATTCTACTGGTAACATCATCAAAACCAATATGACCGATACCATCTTCTGGTGTAGCCACTAGATTATCCATTGATACCCACAAACGGCTAAGGCCTAATTTGATTAATGAACCAGCCATAGCTTCTGTTAAAAGACTAGCATTTGTCAGTAACTCAACGCGGTATCCACGACTAGTGGTAGCTGCCACCATATCAAGAATCCTAGGATGATGTAGAGGCTCACCCATACCACCAAAGAAAATGATTTCTGTTTCATCTGGAATATCTACAAGAATCTTCTCAAATACCTCATAGTCCATGTCCTCGTACTTCTCATCAAACCAGGTATGCCTAAAACACATCTCACATGACAAATTACAGTCTGATGTTGGTTCTATATATAACTTCTTAAGTTCATTCACAATTAACCTCTCATTACTCAATCCTATAACTGGGAAGTACATGTATCTCATGTACTTCCCCCCCAGTATATAATAGAATGGTTAACTGCCACCATGCACAATCTTTGTAAATAGTATAGATTCTTTTGAATCAATGCTCTGCAACCACAACTCTGTTACGACCTTCTTCTTTAGCTATGTAGAGTGCCTTGTCAGCCGCTCTAACTATTGAGTCAAAATCACCTTTATCATTTTTCATAGTAGCAACACCAACAGATATTGTCACCTCTACTTCATTGCCATTCTCAAGCCCAAACTTAGATTCGTTGACGACACAGCGAATGGCTTCTGCGACATTTTGTCCATTTTGTAGGTCAGCATCAAGCAACAAGACCGCAAATTCTTCTCCACCATACCTGGCAATCAAATCATTTTTTTCTTATAACCCTTTTCACTACTGAACTCAGGTCTTTTAAGACTTCATCGCCACTTGGGTGACCATGTGTGTCATTTATCAACTTAAAGTGATCTATATCAAATATTAGCAATGAAAGTGAGTCATTAAAATTATTGGCTTTCTTGTAGATACCTTCTGCCAATTCAAAGAACCTACGACGGTTAAGCAAGCCTGTCAGACCATCTGTATTAGCAAGCTCATCCAAAGCTAACCGTTTCTCATGAACATCTGCTGCATACATCCATACAAAGGCAGCCACGGCTGTCAATGAGCCAAGAGCAGCCAAAACAAACATAATATTAATGGTCATCTCAGAGAATTCTTTTCGTTCTATTTCTAGTGGAAAGAAAACACTATACATAAAAAGTACAACTATTGTGACAAAAACACCCATAATGACATTACGATTGGATGGTTTATCAAACTCAAATAAAATAAAAGATAGGGGGGGTACGATGATAATGTAGTACATAAAATACCCTGACTCAAGCTCAAACCAAATCATTGACGTGACAGTGACTTGTGCTAGAGTTACAAACAATATGTTGAACTTAGCTAAGGTATACCATTTATGCCTAACAAAAAAAATAGTTTAAGGACAAGATGACAACTAATACACCTAAACTTATGACGACTTGAAGGTATTTGAAGACAAATATGTTGAGAAGTAAATAGACAAACAATTCAATCATAATGATGTTATTAACATACTGGACCATTTCATCATTGTGACGGTAGCGCATTAAGTTTTTCTTCTTTCTCATATCGATGACACCCATAGTCCTAATCACCTCATTGCAATAATTAGATATTGTAATGTTCCTACCATAATTATACGCCTAATAGGAGAAATTGGGTAGTAAGAAAGCCCAACTATGTTTGGTTTCACATAGTTGGACTCTGCATTTACAATCATATGTACTTATTAGAATATATTTTCTTAGATAAAAGTCTTCATGCCTTACTTAGAAGTTGGTTCCATAAAGGCCTTATTACCCATATAAGGTCTAAGGGCTTCTGGAATACTTACAGTACCATCTGCATTAAGGTTGTTTTCAAGGAAAGCAATTAACATTCTTGGTGGAGCAACAACTGTGTTATTAAGGGTGTGGGCAAATCCTTTACCACTATCACCTACGTAACGAATCTTAAGACGTCTTGCTTGTGCTTCTCCAAGGTTTGAACAAGAACCGACTTCAAAGTACTTCTTCTGTCTTGGTGACCATGCCTCAATATCCACTGACTTCACTTTTAGGTCTGCAAGGTCTCCTGAACAACATTCTAGTGTTCTAACAGGAATGTCCATTGTGCAAAATAAATCTACCGTATGTTGCCATAGTTTGTCATACCACTCCATGCTATCTTCTGGTTTACATACAACAACCATCTCTTGTTTCTCGAATTGGTGAATTCTGTAAACGCCTCTCTCTTCTATACCATGAGCCCCCTTTTTCTTTTCTGAAACAAGGAGAATAACTTGTTAAAGCATGTGGAAGGGTATCTTCTTGAACAATGGTATCAATGTATTTACCAATCATTGAGTGTTCTGAAGTTCCAATAAGGTAAAGGTCTTCTCCTTCAATCTTATACATCATTGATTCCATTTCAGCAAAACTCATAACGCCTGTGACCACGTCGCTTCGAATCATATATGGAGGAATACAGTATGTGAAGCCTCTATCAATCATAAAATCTCTCGCATAGGAAATCACTGCTGAGTGAAGTCTCGCAACATCGCCCATTAGGTAATAGAACCCATTACCAGCAACTTTGGCTGCAGCTTCTAGATCGATACCTGCAAAAGTCTTCATGATGTCTGTATGGTAAGGCACTTCAAAGTCAGGCACTACTGGCTCACCGTACTTCTCAAGTTCAACATTCTCTGTATCATCTTTACCAATTGGCACACTGTCATCAATGATGTTTGGAATAACCATCATAATCTCTGTAACTTTTTCACTTGTCTCGCGCTCTTGTTCTTCAAGTTCTGCCAGACGCTGCGCATTCTTACTCACTTGAGCTTTGATTGCTTCTGCTTCTTCTTTTTTGCCTTCTCTCATCAAAGTTCCAATTTGTTTGGACAATGACTTACGACTACCTCTAAGGTTGTCTGCTTCTTGTTGTGCTGTTCTTCTTCCAAGGTCAAGTTCGATAACCTGATCAACTAATCCAAGCTTATCCTCCTGGAACTTCTTCTTCATATTCTCTTTAACTACTTCTGGAAATTCTCTAACAAATTTAACGTCTAACATGTGTAACTCCTTTCAACTTCTATATAATTTCGTTTATTTATATTTTTTGAAACAATTAAAAAAAATCCTACCCGTCTCTACTGCTTAGGACGAAAGGATTCCGCGTTGCCACCTAATTTGCCATATAATCATATGACCTCTTGAAAGTACGCTAAAGGGTACCAACCTTCAATTCATCATTGATAGCTACCAAAGTGGAAAGGTCTAGCCATACACTGATTCACACCAACCATCAGCTCTCTTTTGTATGCCATATACCGTAGTTCTGGTCATCACCATAAAACTTATCTCTGATTGTATTATAGAGACTTCTATGACAGATTGCAAGTATATTTTGAATTGAAGGTCTTATTCCCCCCCTAATAAGTCATATTAATGATAGACTGTGATTGATTCTATATTGGATGTGTCATCAAAGTAGACTTTTAGCTGATTAGGTAGTGATGTCCAATCAAGTACACACTTTTTTTTCCTTGTGGTTTGCTAATAATTCAAAGAAGTATTCATAAATTTCAACATACATCTTCTTCATAACAGCGGACCTATGGATCATACAAGGTTCTGGGTCACCAAAGATATCCTTGCTCAGCTGGATAATCATCTCTTCCTTAAGTGGCATATTAATGAGCTTGTTCTCCATAATAATCTTGTTCCCATTATCCATGACTTTTAACTTCATCTTATTGATTTTCATAACCAGCCTCCTAGAACAAAAGAATAACAACGATAACAAACACCAAGAAAACAATGGCATTAATTAGTTTTATAAGGTGCATCTTGCCTCTTACTAACTCAGACAAGTTGAAATAAGCTTTGCTTTTGTGTACTGCGATAGTAATGATGGTTAGTGGAACTATAAAAGCCGTACTATAAAGAACAAGATAGACAAAGGCCTTCATATCAAATACGCTGCTATTTTGAAGCACATAGACAATTGTTGCTAAATATATTTGACCGGTACACAAAAACTCACCAACTGAAATAATGGCACCTAACACAAAACATAACACTAGTAGTTTCTTCTGATTCTTCACATCGGTCATCTTTTTAATAACATTGTGGTTCATTTTTCTAAGCTTTGCAGGTAATTGCATCTTGATTTTGCCATAACGTTCATTCTTTGCAGCAAAGAAATCAAGGAAGTTAAGGATAGAGATGGTTAGGAAAACAATGACCAATAAGACTTTAATGGCTGTATTAACCCAGTCGATGTCAAAGGTTATCAGCAGATTATAAAATACTGAACCGAGTAAGACATAGGTCACAAACTTACCAAAGACAAATGCCAAACCAAGCTTCAATACATTGACTTTTCTTGTTAGCAAAAGAGAAAATAAAAATAGGATCATCGAGATTGAACATGGATTCAAGCCGTTAATTAATCCAGTCACCAGTACACCAGCAATGTTCTTGCCACTAAGTGTTACTGATTTTGAAGCCTTGGCAATCATCTCTTGTGTCACTGTCTCTTCAACAAGGCCATGGCCAGCTTCTATATGTTTAACCAGCTTATTCTTAACTTCCACTTCACCCAGAAGGTGCTTGTCTCCAATAAAAATACTTGGCACAAATTGGCGGTCTTCTGGCACATCATATTCTTCATAATAGGCATACATAGCTTCAAGACCTTCAGGTGTTCCAATATCATAAGGAACCAGTTTCAGAACACTGTAGACTTCCTGTCCATTATAGTCTACATTATATGTTGCTGACATCGTGCCCATATATTCTTTTACTGCCTTACACTCTTTACAGCCATCAATATAAAAATAGACCATGGTGGTATCTGCGTAGGAGATATCACTATCCTCTTCTGCATGAACAATTAGGCCACTGGCAAATGATGACAAGATAATAATTGTCATTATAAGGCGCGCTATAGTTGAAAGTCTTAATTTCAATCCAATGTTTAAGTATTTCATGTTAAACCCCCCCATTTCTTTTATAGTACCATCCTACGACGATATGGACTTCTATACAAGAGACGATATTTTACTCATTGGATATTTTTCACATAATAAGAAAAATCATGTCTCCTTTTTTTTAAGGCAACATGATTTTTTTTCAATTTGGGCTTTATTTTCATTTTATATATAATATTCCACTTAAGCTTTAATGGCCCATCGCATCTTAGTGGATCTGGCGCGACTGTTTACGTTACATTCTTTGGCTGAAGGTCTGATTATCTCAGGGGGGGCAATTTCCTCATACACACCAGCACGTTTTAATCGCTTAAAAGATTTCTTTACCAAACGGTCTTCACCAGAATGGAAAGATAATATGGCAACACGTCCTCCAGGTGCTAGAACATCTGGTAATTTCTCTAGGAACTCATAAAGGACTTCAAACTCACTGTTAACATCTATTCTTAATGCCTGAAAAGACCTTTGACATGATTTTTTTGATCATCTCATCACGTTTATCTTTTGGCCCAAATTGTAGTGCATCAGAAATAACTTTGCGTAGTTGACTGGTTGTTTCAATCTTGTTGCCCTTTTTGATTTCTCCAATGATTGCCTTTGATATCTTATCAGCATTTGGCTCATCAGCATTCTCGAGAAGCATACCATACAACTCATCTCTAGATATTGTTCTTAATCGCTCTGCAGCAGATACGCCCTTACTCGGATTCAGTCTAAGATCAAGTGGCCCTTCTGTCTTATAAGAGAACCCCCCCCTATCTGGGTCATCAATCTGCATGGATGAAACACCAAGGTCAGCCAGGACAAAATCAAGAGGTCCAGACTCTTCATAGACTTTATCGATATTGGCAAAATTCAACTGTTTGATGGTTAGAATCTCTGGACCAAAACCTCTTCCCGCCAACCGCTCTCTAGTCTTTGGTAACTCTATTGGGTCTATGTCCAGTGCGTAGAGATGACCTTGGCCTTTTAGGCACTTGAGCATCTCTGTAGAATGTCCACCATAGCCAAGGGTTACATCAAGGCCCTTTTGACCTGGCTTAATCTGAAGAAAGTCTAGAATCTCTTCCACACAAATAGAGATATGCATTCCTGCTGGCGTACTTCCTTTACTAATCACTCTTGCCACTGTATCTGCATACTTGTCTGGTTGATGTTCTTTATATTTATCTTTGAAGTGTCTTGGGTGGGTTCCACTGTACCTGACACGTCGCTTATGTTTTTTTCTCTGGCATACTCTGTTTGTTCTTATCTTGATTCTCCATACGTACTCCTAAAAAAATAGATTTGGCCAAGAATTCTCAGCCAAACCTATTGTAACATCATTAGTCCTTAAAAAGATACCCTGTCATTGACAAACTGCCCATATCATAACTTTTATTAAAAACTTCAACATTAATCTTAGCCGAATTATCAGCTGACTTATTACCAGTTGAAGCTGCACCTAATATATTAAGGAGTGGGTAATAATGGTCCGGTGTTGGAACGCTATACTTTGCAGCATCTCCAAAATCAAGGTAGTGAACACATTGATCAAAATCACCTGACCTTATGGCTGCCTCAATATAATCGTCAAAAGAAGCTGCTCTTGGATCTGGTCCATCAAGACTGGGATTAATCATTCTAAGATTGTGAACAACATTGCCACTACCAATAATCATATAACCTTTATCTCGTAAATGTCCTATTGCTCTGCCTACTTCAAACTGTTCCTCTGGCTTCTTAGTATAGTCCACACTTAGTTGAACCACCGGAACATCTGCCTCAGGGTACATATGGATGAGTACAGACCATGTACCATGGTCTAGTCCCCCCCAAGTGTTGTCTACAACTACGGACTCTGGTAGTGAAGCAATAATGTCTTCTGTTAATGCTTTATCACCCAGTGCAGGATATTCCAAGTCATATAAGTCTCTTGGAAAACCATACATGTCATCAATTTTTCTAGGATGTTTATCATCCTGTGTTTTTTGCCCATCTGTATACCAATGGGCTGATATCATTAGAATAGCCTTTGGCTTATATGCCTTGCCAATCCTTTGCCACTCTCTGGTATAGTCGTTGTCTTCTACTGCGTTCATGGGAGACCCATGTCCAACAAATAGTGCTGGCATTTTCATTCGTCACCACACTCCAATCTATTAACATAATCTTATCTTAAGCTAATTTCGCTGTTTATACCAAATCAAAATCAAGCAAATCATCCACTTGTCTGTAAGCCGCATCTAGTTTCTCTATCTCACTTTTGTCAGGTATGGCAATGCCTTCAGCAAATATTGTACTGATATCATCAACACCCATGAAACTAAGAACTGTCTTCAAATAGTTGCTTCCATGCTCCATTGCTGCGGCTGGTCCACTACTATAGACACCACCTGAGGCTTGAATGATTGTTGCTTTCTTGCCACTAAGCATGCCAACTGGCCCATTTTCAGTATATCTAAATGTTTCGCCTGCAATCATTATGTTGTCAATATAGGCCTTAAGCTTTGGTGTTATCGAGAAGTTCCAAAGAGGAGATACAATGACATAGTCATCTGCTTCCTTAAACTGAGATAATATCTGTCCCATACGACCAACCTTCTCTTGTTGATCAACTGTCAAGTCCTCAAAGTTTGTACCACTTCTAAGGGCTCCCCCCCATGCTGATAAAACATCTTGATCTATAAATGGCACATCTTCCTCGTAGACATTAAAGACATCCACTTGGTCATTGCTGTCTAATCTATTTATTTGGTCCAAATAATACTGGCCTGCTCTCCTGCTAAATGAATTTGCTTCTGCCTGTGGATTTCCGTTAATGTATAGTATTTTTTTTCATAGTATTGCCTCCTAGTGTCTGTTTGAAATTATCTTAAATTTAAGATATATGCATAAAAAAAAGTTACTTAGTGTTTGTCAAAGGTTTTGCCAATGGTCTTCATTGATTCAATGGTCTCTACCATCAATGATGGGTCAACACTTTCAAATACATCTTGCATGTACTTAATATGTTCTTCCATCACATCATGCCATTTGGCTTTACCTTCATCTGTCATCTTAATAAAAATCATTCTTCTGTCTTCTGAGCATCGATCCCTTAGAATCAGATTTCTCTTAACCAATTTATCAATTGTATAAGTCATATTACCTGATGTCATTGTTATTCTTGCAGCAATGTCCTGAATGGTCAGTGGTCCATTGGCTGCTATTGCATAGAGGATGAGAAATTCTGTCTGATTAAGACCCATGGCCTTGATATGTTTACCAACGTTGCCAAATATTGAAGCATGCATTTTACCAAGTACGGTTAAAAACTTAATCTCTGGTCTGTTGGTGAAGTCTTTCATATCCATGATTTCGTCTCCTCTTATTTGTCTCAATTTGAGTTATCTTAAATTTGAGATAGTTACATCTTACACCTATTGATAATAATTGTCAATAACTTTTTTTATATCATAATGTAAAGCACAAAAAAACACACGCATAGATGAATTGTACTTACTAAAAAGTATAAATCGACCATACGTGTGCTCTATTTGATTATTCAATTATCACCAATAACTTATTCAGCATATTCCTTACCAAGAATATCCTTAATGGAAGCCATATTGTCTGTTAGGTCACTCAGTACCATAACAGCTTGACCCATCTTGTCATCACCTTTAACCAACTTATTCTTGACGAATATGGTTCTAATCTCATCAAGACGTTCTTTTTCCACACTATCTAGGCAATCCACCAACTCTTTCCACATAAGAATGTTGGCTTCTGACCCTGTAGTTAATGTTTGACAGTCATTTTCATAAGAACCAAGAATCTGCTTAAAGAGTTCATCGTCGTTCATGATGGAGACAACTTTCTCAGCAATCTTGTTCATATTACGGTAGGAACCTTGTAATTTGAAGGGTGGCTCTTTACGGTATTCGTCTGCTTGGGCCGCTGAATAGATATAAGCCATATTCACCTTAAGAACAATGTCTCTAACTGTAAACATCTTCTCAATGGCATCCACATATTCATTGACCTCATCCATGGAGAAATTGGATTCGAAGCTAACACTTTCTCTATCAGCACCTTGAGCCAACTTAACCAAGCCGTAGAAATCATCTTTGTTGCCACTAGCAAGTTTGCTAAGGACTGAGTTGGATGTAAGACTGTTCTCAATATAACTAAGCTTAAAGGCTTCTTCATTCTCTCTAAGCATATCACCAAGGTTATAAACATCGGCTCTGTTGGCTAACATGTCAGGAATCTTGAACTTCTCACCACTTTCGGTGTAAGGGTTACCTGCCATAACAACGGCAACCTTTTTACCTCGAAGGTCATATGATTGTCCTTGACCATTATAGACACCATCAATCTTACGTTGTCCATCACATAGAGAAATAAACTTCTGTAAGAACTCTGGATTACAGTGCTGAATGTCATCCACATAGATCATCACATTGTTACCCATCTTAAAGGCAAGGTTTAATTTCCTTAGTTCCTCTTTGGCAGCAGTGTTACTTGCCTTAGCAGGATCAAGGGATGTTACCTCATGACCTAGGGATGGACCATTAACTTTGACAAGAATTATGCCTAGTCTACTAGCAATGTATTCCATCAATGTTGTCTTACCATAACCCGGTGGTGACACCAATAGAAGCAGACCCATTAGGTCAGTACGTTTGTTATCACCGACTACACCCATTTGCTTGGCAAGGTTGTCACCAACAAGTGGCAAGTAAACCTTATCAATCAACTTATTCCTAACGAAGGAAGTCAGCACCTGAGGTTTGAAGTCATCCAGATGCAATTCACTCTTGAAGCTATGAATTAAGTCTTTCTTAGCTTCTTGGAAGTCATGGTAATCTACAACTGTTTGGCCTGCAAACTTATTTAGCCTAGTCATGAATTCAGTATACTCAAGGTCGTATTGACCATTTTGAAGCTTATCATGAGAACCAACCAGACCACTAATGGTCATATGACTCTCAATGTTAATAACACGACCAAGTTCAGACGTGTTCTCAATTAACATGACAATGACCTCATTCATGATGCCATCGACCATCATGCCATCGACCTCTCTAAGATAGGCCTCAAGCCATTCCTTAAGTAAGAAGAACAAACCTTCAAGGTCATCTTTACTCTGCTTCAGCGCTTGATCATAAGATGCTTCTGCCTTGTGATCACGTATGTATGTCTTAAAGCCATCATAGATACGCTTGGCTTCCAGACTAACAACAAAGACATCCCCCCCTTTCATTATTTCCTTTGAAAGATACTCTGCCGCTGATGCCATAGCACTTTCATCAAAGAATGAAATCGTTTCATATGCCTCAGTCATCTTTTCAGTCAAATAAGGAATATAATTCTCAAGGCTTGGTGTAGTCGTGAAATACTGATCAACAGTGGCCAATTGCTTAAGGCGTTTCCCTATAAGGACCTTGTCCTCGTCTTTGGCCAGATGATTCCAATACAACCTAGCCATGGCTCTGACTTCGTTGTTGTATATAAGCAAATCAATGTTCTGATGTAACTCAAGCAAGGCTTTTAGAATCTTAGCCCCCCCATCACTGTCATGAACACCTTTGGTATAACCTTCTTGATACCTTGACTCCATGAACTTTTGGACCGTCTTGACCAAAGCAGATTCTGTTTGGTCATACAAAGCGCCAATACCACCATTTTGACTATCTAGGGCCTCTTCAAGAATGGTGTAAGCAAGGTATTCACCACGGTATACGTCACTATTCTCTGACACAATACTTTGCTTAAAGACATGCTCATATTTGTCCATATCCACATGGCTGATCTTATCCCAGAAGTCTGTGCCTGTAATGTGATAATAGAGTCCATCATCTCGCTGAACAATAGACAAATCAATGTCCTTTGTATTCATTGAGAAGTGATGTTTACCAAGCTTAATCACATCTTGGCCATCTACATAGAGCTCTTGTTTATCCTGTAACTGGCGAATGGTATTCTCTCTTAGGGCTTTAAGCTTAGAAGAAACCTCATCGGCTTTTACACTATCACCAAGTTCTCTAAGCTCTGATATTAAGTCTCTGACCTTCTCAGCCATAATATCTGTTGCCAGATAACCATTGATGGCTTCAACAGAATCAAGGCCCTTAAGCTATTGGTAATACCACCAATAATTCGTTCTGATGAATCAAAGAGGGCTACCAATCGCTTATTAAGCTTATCAAGGATGGCTTGCTTTCTAGATTCAAAAGCTGTATAGATTTCTTCTCTCTTCTCATCCAGTTGTATGATGTACTCATCAAACTCAGCAAACTTACCTTCAAGTTCCTGAAGTTGAATCATGACTTTATTCAAGTATTGATCACACTTGTCCTCAGTATCTGAGATATCAAGGTAATTGACCACTGCCTGACTCAGTAGTTTCATCTGAGCGTTGAACTGGGTGGTCATCTCACTGGATGTAAAGGCAGTCACCTTAGTCTTAAGCTTTGCTTTGGCATTGTTAAGCAAGGAGAACAAACCAGAGATTTTCTCAATAATCTCAGTGGTCACTGTTGGGTCTTCAATCTTGAAGTTGGAAACAATGTCCATAAGCAACTCAAGGTCTGTTGAGGTCTGGTCCATCTCTTCTGAGAGTTCCTTACCTTCCTTTGACTTGGTTACTGACTCAATAGCTTCTTGATGAGAAGTCACCTTAGTTTCATAAGGTTTTAAGCCTTCTGGTCTAATAAGGAAGTCCACACATTTTTGTGAAAACTCATCGTTCTTTTCCTTAACCCTTGTATCAAATGCGTCAACAAGTTCAAGGTCTGTGTATCTTAAGTCTCTAAGGGATACGATACGTCCCCCCCTAATATTTCTTATCTCAGCCAGGACGCTTACATACTCATTGACTGAATCAAAGGTGCCATATTCCAGTTTCTTAAGGAGTGATTCAGTTTCTTCACTAACAGAGTCAATCTGTTTCTTAGTGGCTTTCTTGATCCGAGTCACTTTCTCAAACTCACCAATGGCAAAAGTTGATGTCTCTTTGATTTCACCAAGTGCTTCCTTAAGGTTAAAGGCTTCTTCTTTACCAATCCAGAAATAGGAATCCAGTATCTGTTCAGATTCCTGGACGATATCTACATAAACACTTTGATAACTTTCGCCCTTTTCAATAAGCTTGCAAACAACACGACAGGCTGCCATACAGTCCACAACATCTTTATTGCCAATGTTGTATAAGACTGAATCATTGTTACTTTCACTTTCATAATTCTTACCCACATAAGGTGTCTGCCATACCTGAATCATATGGTTCTTACGAGGGTCATCCTCATGACGAAAAACAATCATCTCACCATTTTCAAAATGGGAATAACCGCTACAAACAATTGGTGTGTCAATGGTCTGTTCAATAACATTATAGGTATAGACAAGATAGGTGCCACTATTCATGTTATAGAAAATATACTGATAATCCTCACCATTAAGGGATGCAACGGTCTGCTCAAAGACCGCCCCCCCATCTGTTGGTACATCAAATATCTTATGTTCACCATTTTGAAGGTAGAAGCCTTTAGGGAAGATAATCCCATGGTCACCAGGCAATAACATGCAGGTGTCCTTAATAGAATCAATCCTTATAACATTCTTAAGCTTGGCATTAAAGATAAAGTACCGATAAGCTTTTTCCTGATAAGGTCGGATTCTCAGTAGAATTAACTGTCCAATGTCCACGTAGGCAATTTCTGCATCATCAAGTGTTTGGTCCTTGTCCTCTACTTCTTCACTATAGATTCCTTTACCGCTCTCCGTATTGTCTTCCACCTTGATGGTTAAGTCACCACCAACCGTCTCAACAAATACTTTGTCCATAATGGAAACATGAGGGTGAATACCACTGCGTTGATCATCTCGTGTTGCACTAACGAACTTAAAGTCCTTCTGATTGACGAACTTAACTTCATGTTCACTGCGATTGTCTACATAAGTTAACTTGTTACCATCCATTAACCACTTGAAAACTTTGATGTCTGTAGCACTTTCACCGGTTTGGAAAACCATATAGAAGTAAGGCTCTGTTATGGTAAATTTGGCAAAAAATGTCTTCTTGTAATAGATGTACAAATCGTTAAAATCTTTGATAAATATATCATCCTTGATAAACTCAAGGCTTTCTCTTTGAAACTTGCCTTCATTGTACCTATAATAGGAGAAGACATCGCTAAGCTCAATTTTGGTCTTTAGGCCCATATGGACGTTATAACCAAAGATGAAGCCACCATCAACAGGTGCCATGTCTCTTGGCACGCAGTTGTTCTCAGTAATGATACGCTCACTGGATAGAAGCTTTGTCTCTATAGAGCCAAAGACTTCTTTCCTTTGAGTGTTTAACTTGTCCAGGCGAGCCTTCAAGTCGTCGCCATGTCCTACCAGACGACTCTTAATGACTTCATAGGTGCCTGTATCCATTTCATTATTATTTATGCCCATACAGTTTACCCTAAAGTCTTGTCAATAAGCCTTGCAGGTAGGTCCGCAACCCCCCCTGCTTTGTCAACAGTTGCAAGTAATTTGCCAAGCATTGTTCTGTCTGTAGAATCTGCATGAGCCATCATCTTACCAATGGCACCAGCGATTGTCAGGTTCTTAATGTCTTCTGAATCCATATTGAAACGTCCAAGCATCTCACTGAGCTGTGACTTAAAGTAATCTGGGTCTCCAGTAATCAAAGTTTCTTTAAGGTCTGAAAGCACATCACTGTTACCCACTGTTCTGTCCACTGACTTACCATTGGCTATTGAACCAATAATCTTATCAAAGAACATTGTCTCTCCACCAACGATGTCAATCTTAGCAGACTTAAGGGCCTCTCTAATAACAGACGCTTGTGATTCTGCAATTTCTTTTTGAATGCTAATGGAAGCAAGTTCAATTTGCTTCTCTTTATCAAGTTGTAACTTAAACTCTTCATGCTCTTTCCCAACAGCATCAAGCATCTTCATGCTGGCAGCTTTCTCTTTGATACCTTCTGCTTCAGACATGTATTTCTTCTTAAGGATATCAGCTTCAACTGTACCGTCTTTTTCCTTAACCTCAACCATGGCTGTTTCGCCTTTGGCTTCAGCCATTGCTCGTGCTTCAATGACTCTGGCTTCTGCAATACCATCAACAGATTCATCAAGAATCTTTGCATCCACAATAACTTTGATTGCATCTGCTTCTTTTTGTGATGCTTTAAGGTTAGCATCAGCTTCGATAACAACCTTCTCAGCATTCTTTTCTGCTGCTTGTCTAGCCGCTTCTGCTGTTTTCACTTCAATGATGAGGTTAGCTTGTGCTTCTTCTTCTGCCCTTGTAAGCGCAACACCCTTTGTACGGTCTGCCTCTGCAAAAGCTCTTGTATCTTTGATTTTTTCCTCTTCAACAACAGTGTCTTTTTCCACTGCAACACGTTCTCTAATCACAACTTGAATATTCTTCTTCTCTACTTCAACTTGCTTCTCTTTCTCTATCACAGCAAGTTCCACAAGCTTGTCTTTCTCAGTCTTTTCAAGCAATCGCTTACGGTCAACGCGTTCAGTCTCAACAGCATCAGTCGACTCTTTGGACTTAGCAGCAATAATGACTTGTCTTGCCTTATTCTCTTCAGCCACAGCTATTTCTTCTTCTGTTTTAACTCTAGCTATCTCAGCTTTGTAGCGTTCTTCTTGAGCAACTTTCTCAGCTTCTGCTTCTTCACGTGAAGTAATAATAGAAATCTCACGTTTTTGCTTAGCTTCTGCTTCGGCATTTTGCTTTTCAAGTTCGAGAATGGCTTCTCTTGCTGCAACGTCTTGTTTCTTAATTGTCTTTTGCTTCTCACGTGCTATCTCGTTCGCTAAGATAGCTTGAGTTGCTGTTAATTCAGTAATCTTTTTTTATACCTTCTGCATCAAGAATGTTCTCAGCATTGAGTACATTGATGTCCGTTTGTTCCAAGTAATCGATGGCTGCATCATCAAGAACGTAACCATTCAAGTCTGTACCAATAATCTGTAGAATCTCATTCTTGAAATGCTCACGTTCTGTATAGAGTTGAACAAAATCAAACTTCTTACCAACGGTCTTAAGTGTCTCTGAGAATTTGGCATCAAAGAAAGCCATCAATGTTTCTGGTTCAGAAGCTTTTTGACAACCAAGTAACTGAGCAACCTTTAGAACGTCTTCAGTAGTCTGATTAACACGTACGAAGAAAGCTACTCGAATATCCGCTCTCAGGTTATCTTTACAAATCAATCCGTCTTTTCCTTCTCTGGCAATCTCAACTCTTTTGACGGATATATCCATTTCTTCATATCTGTGAATGATTGGTACAACGAAGATACCACCGAAACAAACCACTTGGCCACCCACACCATTTCTGATGATGACCTTTGATTGCTCTACCTTGTGATAGAATTTTGAAAATAGTGCCAATAATCCGATGACAACCAGTATAATGACACCAGCTGTGACTAATGTTACTTGAGATACATAATCCATATTAATTCTCCTCCGTGTTCTTTATATCATAGTTAAATATTGGTCTAGTTATATAGTATATGTTCTTGTCTTTGTCTTTTCTGAACACAAACCCAATTTCGTCCTTTTTGAAGACATCACTCTCAAACTCAGTCATGACATTAATAACAATGGCTGCACCACTGCGCTTCACTTTAGCCTGTCCTAGTCTACCAGCACTGACATCACACATAAGTGTACACCGCTGGTCAAGAACTTGTCTCTCTAGGCCATTTCTTATTTTATTGCTTTTGAATAATTTTTTTAAGTGGAAGTATCTCGACTTTGGTAAAATAGATGCTGCACACCAAGGTTGGTATGAGCAATATTCCATTCAGCACGCCCCCCCCTGCTTCAAATGGCAATAGATAAAGCAACATTGCCATAACCCAAAAATTCAAGACTAATAGACTAAAAACCAGTGCAAATGGCACTTCCCCCCCGATGTTGAGAAAAACAGCAATCCCACTGAGTGGTCCTGTGTTGTCCCCCCCGGCCTCAATATCCATATCAAGGACTTCAAAATCAAAGACGCCAACAATGGCTATAAGCCAGTACAATATCACCAAACCCAGTAAAGCGGTCGGAATAATATTAAACCCTGCAATAGCATTTCTAAGTAGCTCCGTATTCATCCCCCCCTCCTCATGAGAATTCTTTGTTTTTTATCTCTATCTATAATACCACAAACTTCTTACATAATAATTACAATATTTTTAACTGTAATAGAAATGATGAATTTGTTCAAAGATTATTTTCTATACATAAAAATAGATTGTAAAAAAAATAACAATACACTGGCGGCCAAGACAAATAAATGCCAAATAAAATGATGGTATTTAAACCAATCAAATACATAGAATAAAGTCCCTATACTATAGCATAGACCACCAACAAAAAGCATTGCGAAACCTGTCGTATCAAGACTGTTAAATATAACACTTCCAAAGAAAATAATGGTCCAACCCATTGCCAGATAGACGATTACATGTATCTTAACATATTTATCAATCCATATAGATTTAAAGACAACACCAACAATGGCCAGTGCCCATTGTATTGAGCATACCAAAATCCCTATCCATCCGCCAACTGCAATCAAGCAAAAAGGTGTGTAAGTCCCTGCTATCAATAGATACACAGATGCATGATCCAACTTTTCAAAGATATTTTTGGCCTTACCCTGTGGAAACCCATGATAAAACATTGAATTAGCGTATAGTATTATTGAAGAAACTGCATATATAATCACACTGACTATATATAAGGCATCTCTACTCCTAGCACCTTTCACCACCAATAACACTAGTGCTGCAATTCCTAATAGCAATCCAATACCATGGGTAATTGAATGGGCGATTTCCTCACCTAATGTAAAATTTTTTTCTAACTTTCTTTTCTAAAATGTCTTTCATAAGCTCTCCTTAATCAGTATTAATCCTCATAATAAGATAATTGTACTACAAAAACTCGCTTTGATTCAAAAGGCTCTATATAAACATATTAATGAAAACACTTTAATTTCATTAATTAAATTGTATGGCTTTCCTAAACAACAAAAAAAAGGATGCTAAACATCCTCTCTGTAAAAAGCCTAGATTGGCAACGACAAGGTATCAACCCTCGTGAAGTTTCATAACATCGCCAAAATCTAACTTGCCACCAAAGATGTCCATGGCACTGCCAACAGTGAAATCAACCTTGCCATTACCTTTATCTTTGATTCGCTTGATGTCATCAAGGGTCGTGATGCCTCCAGCATAGGTACATGGAATCTTAGCCCATTGACTAAGCATATCAAGTAATTCGTTATCGATGCCACTTTGAAGACCTTCTACATCGACAGCATGAACAAGAAACTCGTCACAATACTGCTCTAAGAATCTGATATTCTCTTCACTCACTTCAAAATCAGTGAACTTCTGCCACCTGTTGGTGACCACGTAATAAGTATCACCTTTTTTTTGCGACAGGATAGGTCAAGTACCAGCTTATCTTTACCAACAGCCTCAACCATCTTCTTAAGATTATCCATATGCAGTAATCCATCATTAAAAATGTAGGAAGTTATAATTACGTGTGATGCCCCCCCCATATTGATATAGGACATAGCATTCTCAGCATTAACACCACCCCCCCCTACTTGCATACCGCCCGGATAGGCTTTTAAAGCTTTTTCAATCTGGTCTTGATTGCCTTTGCCAAGAGCTATGATATGGCCTCCTGCCAAGTCATTTTCTCTATATAGGTTGGCATAATAATCCGATTCTTGCTCCGAAACAAAATTCTCTTTCGCTCCTGAATCATCAAGACTGCCACCTACTATTTGTTTTACTTTACCTTCATGTAAATCAATGCATGGTCTGAACTTCATAATCTACCTCTATCTATTATAATTGTATTGATAACTTCAAATGTCTTGCACGTGACTATAATACCACATCATTGGTCTGCTTTGTAGCGTTCAATATCATCAAGGGCAGCATTTTGCCTCTTTATTTCCAATCTTAGATTAAAGTAATAAATTATTGCACCAATACTATAGAGACTGGAAAACGACCTAATCATATCCTTATAAGCATCTGGATGTAATGGCTCTAAGAAACCTAGAAGAAAGGTTAGCAGAACAACTGCTATTATTCCAAAACTATATTGGATTATGATCATCATCAAGGGGGGGCTAAATCTATCCAACAAGTGATGAAGTGACAATATACCAATAGAGACTAAGGTAAATACAAGACCCATAAGAAGATTGAGATGGGTTGGACTTGACCCCCCCTGAAGAACCATTTCACTAATGATGATAAACAATGAAACCAAGGTATAAGATATGCAAATGATGGACAATGCATTTTTACGGTATATGATTCTCATCTCTTCACCTCTTTCATCTGGTCCCTTATGTCATACAAACAAGTCTTGAAGACTTTACTATAGTGCCTTGATATAACCACTTGCTCTTTATTAACCAATGTGGCAATGGTGCGCATGTTCATATCCGCTCGTATGGACCTTACTTTGTATATGTTTACTATGGTTGATTTACTGATTCTCACAAACTCTTTACCAAGTGACTTTTCCTCTATACCATTTAATGTTAGGTGAATTTGATATACATTGGTTTTGGTATAAGCATAACACTTCTTATCAACAGACTCAAAATAGATAATTGAATTCTTACTTAGGACTTGCTGCTTGTTATCCAACAGGCCAATTATGGTATCTGTATTAGATTCACGTATATAGCTTGCTATGTCATTGATTTTCTCACTTTGCCTACGACAATAGATGTCCACATGTTCAATGTCTGTTTTCTCTTCTTCATAAATATTGACTCTCATAATTGCCCACCCTTATTCGATATGAAGGCATTATACTACATAAGTGTTTCAGATCACAAATATGAGTAGAACAAATACATAACTTGCCCATATGCTTTTCTTTGATATCAAATAGAAGACACCTGATAAGAAAGCAAATAGACATATCCATAAAGTGGCGATACCACCATGGGTCAGGTGAGCAATCCCCCCCCATGTTATGGTTAGTCCAATAGATCCCCCCCACGGAATACGTGTCATCTTGAACCACTTCTCACCTGCTTTTTGCATAAGCGCAATCAGAAGAATAACCAATCCTGTTTCCAACATGTAGTATATGTTTTGAAATATAGAAACCACGATAGCCATAGATTCATCCACTTTGACAAAGCTTAAATACTCTCTATAAATCTGAGGTAAGATGTTAGGTTCCATCATTTGTTCCAGTAAGGCCATCATAAATGATGCCATGACTGCCACAGGTATCAGCCACTTGAGATTTTTATTGACTTTTAGATTAATGCCTATTGAGTCTTGATCTGTCATCATCCACTTATACATCAAGTATACGGTTAATGACCATATCAGAATCACAAAACCCCCCCAATGAGTGACCTTGATGTACCAAGGATTTGAAAAGAAGGATGCCACCATCTTATCACCGAATATCAATTCATCGAATATTCTTTGTATTGCATCATAAGCCAGTGCTAAAAATATAAGTAAGCCATTCAAAAAAAATACTTTAACCCTGTAATATTTTTTTTAGGAGTCTTTGTCTCTTCCTTCGTTGCATTAATTGCATTCATCTTTATTGTATTCATCACATATTCTCCCTTGCTATCTTTGATAAACAAAGATTAACACAGGCTTATATTGGCCACAATAAAAGTGCAACTAAGTTGCATTTTACTGCGACCAAGTTGCACTTAATGATACGATTTAATATTTAAACAGGCTCTCTTTTACTAATACCTTATTCTCATATTCACAAAACTAATCTAGCTGATTTACCAAATTATCATACACATCTTTATAGGACTCATCTCCTACAAGGTTCTTCTCTTTATAACCACTTCTGGTAACAGACTATGATAGTAAGGTGTGTCATCAAGAAGACAATATTAGGTTTCCTATCCATTAGCATTTCCTCCTAAAGAACTCACTTGCTCGATATCTACATAATAGGCTGCTGTTACACATTCCTTTTTTTTCATTTAGGAAACGACAGTACAGTCTGCCTTCACCTTCCTCAAGTGTTAAGGTTGTACCCACAAATGTATCCGATGGGCCAACTTTTATCAACACTTCTTGACCTTGAAAATGTATACTCGCATAACTTATGTCAAGGGCCTTGCCATTTTGATAAAAGACCCAATCTTTTTCCATTACAAATTCCTTCCTAAATTCAATGTCTGCACCATCGATGCCATCAACAATAGGATATGATTGAGATTTAGGCCAACGTCTAAGCTCTAATCGGTATTGGCCCTTTTCCTTTACATCTAGCTCATAGTAACCGTCAAATCTAATGCCCTCTCTTATTTGGCTTTGGTTCCAGGCTGTGTCGCACTCTTCATTTCTTAAATCATGACAGGTGATATGTACAGGTTCTTTCTCAAGATAAAACGGTATCATTGTGTCATATTGCTTTGATACAATCTCCCACCATTGATTGTACTCATCTCTAAGCGATTGTACTATATCATGATTGTTGTAGCTTACATCCTGACGTTGTTCCTTATCACTCTCAATATCATAGAGCTCTTTGCCATTAACAAGACGCCATTTTGAAGTCATGACCGCACTTTTACGCCATTTGGTTGGGTAAGCATTCCTTTGTGAATCTATCACAATCACCCTGTCTTTATAATCACTTCTTGCTTCGCCTTGAATATTAGGCAATACACTTTCACCGTGGAATTCAAGTTCAGGATACAGATGATTCGTCACTTCCCCCCCAAGGACACCACACATATCAAGTATTGTGGGCATAAAATCAACATTGGCACACAGGTCTGTCACATCCTTACCACCACCTATTTCACCCTCATTCCATTTCATAAAAAAAATGGCACCCTATGTCCTCCATCATATTCTGAGTTCTTCATTCCTCGGTAGCCAGAGTTATAACCATCTACAACATAGCCACTGGCATCAGGTGTAAAACCACAACTTGTTCCATTGTCTGTCATAAAAATAATAATTGTGTTATCAAGTATACCCAGTTCCTTAAGTTTTGCTTCCATTTTTCCAAAATTATCATCAATGTTGGTGATCATTCCATAGAACCTAGCCCGTTGTTCATTGGTCTTATCCATGTAGGGCTTTGAATAAGTATCCTCAACATTAAATGGACCGTGTGGTGCGTTGGTTGGAATATAGCAAAAGAAGGGTTCATCTTTATGAGTCTCTATAAATCTTAGGGCTTCATCAAAGAAAACATCTGTACAGTAACCTCTGTATTTCTTTGGACTTCCATTGTGGTTATAAGTGTCATCAAAATAATCATTACCCCCCCAATGGTCTGGGGGGGTCTGACTAATACCACCTCCACCGTGGACAACCATCTCCTCAAACCCTCTGTCCATTGGTCTGTATGGATAAGCATCACCCAGATGCCACTTGCCAAATATACCCGTCTTATATCCGACATCCTTAAGCGCTGATGCAAGGGTCACTTCATTTTTCCTAAGAAGAGAACGCCCACCCACAGTATGCCAAACACCAGTACTGTTTGCGTAGTGTCCTGTCATAAGACCAGAACGGGTTGGGGGGGCACATGTGGGACCAACATGAAAATCTGTCATCCTAACACTGTCCTCATAGAATTCATCTATATTTGGCGTTTGTATAATCGGATTACCATAACAGCCCAAGTCACCATATCCTTGATCATCCGTTAGTACATATACTATATTTGGTTTTCTATGTGCCTTATTTGCCTCAAGTCTATCCATCTTTTCCTCCATCTTGATACATCTTACTCTTTATGTTAAATTAACATTATACAGTTTTCAATGAATATACTTCATATTTATATGCATAAACTACAGATTGAGGTGTCAAATGAGTCCTCTAGATGATATAAAGCTCCAAATCGATGAAGCCAAACTTGCCACAGTCAATGCCGAATGGTCAAAAAAGACATTTCCTTACCCAAATCATAGACTTTATTATGCAACAGCTGGGGGGGAGGCAACATTAATCCTAAATAATTCTATCTACACACTTAAGGCAGGCTATCTATACCTTATTCCTGCCTTTAGTATGGTGGAAACAATTTGCGAGGACTATTTTACTCATTACTATATTCACTTTAAATTAACCAGTCATAGTCTACTAGATTTGTTCACTTTATATGAGCCTTGGGTTGAGCTCCTTGCCACCTCTGATTCAAAGACATTATTTAAATCTGTCATTCATAATATTGGGTTGACCTCCCCCCCTTATGCCTCAATGGTTACAACAAGCGCCTTCTATCAATTGATAGCCCCCCCCTTTTTCAAAGAATGCTCTACACCTGACATGAACATATTACGTTTTGAACCAGTCCTTAACTATATTGATAATCACTTAGACAGCAAAATAACCAATAAGACCATGGCTGCGACTATGAAACTTGATCCTGTCTACTTTAACAATCTATTCTCAAAAACCTTTGGCATGCCTCCAGTCCAGTATGTTATTAAGAAAAGGCTTGAGAAAGCACAGACACTTCTACATAACAGCAATTACAAAGTGAAAGAAATTGCCTCACTAGCAGGTTTTGATAACAGCATGTACTTCTCTAGAATTTTCAAACAAAAAAATCGGCTTAACACCGACGGCATATAGAAGTATTCACTTATATGGGACAACTTAGGCAATTAGATCCACAAGCTCATACAAACCCCCCCCATTCTTACATTTTTATCTGCCTCTGACACTATATTTCCTGTAACATCTCTGAAGTTAAATGCAATAGATTTCGTTCTACATTCTCTGCAAGGACATCCACTTTCACGGGACTCTTCTTTACCCTTTCCATTAGAGTTTCAACTATAAGCCTTCCTTGACCAAGAGGTACAATGACTTTCTCACCATGTAGAATATCAAAATCCTTAACATGCACTGCCAATATATCCTGCTCCATCAAGTCAAACATCTCATGAATCATAGATTCTTGCTCATCCACATTGTCCTTTGTCATTAGGTTGCTAATATCAAAAATCACCTTTAGCCTTGGATGATTAACGGCCTTTACAAAATCAAACATCCTTTTGGGTGTGTGAATGATATGATGGGATACAGGTTCAATTGCCATGTAAGTTTCCATCATATCTACCACGGGCAACACTTGAGTTATTGCATCTTGAAACCTTATAAAACCTTCTTCACCATGGTTCTTTGGATGAGGCTTATAACTCATATCTAAAGAGCCCGTCTCAGTCCCAACCATTCGAGCGCCCATGGTTTTGGCAATCTTAATATGACCTTTTAGAATGTCAATGTTCTGTGTCCGAATCATTTCATCTGGATGGGTATAATTCAGATACGCACCAAGAACTGATATATCAACCGACGCCTTAGACATTACCTTTTTAATATGACTTGCATACTCAGGATTTAGCACCTTCCCAAAGTCATCTACATCAATCAAAGCTTTCTTAAGTGCCAATTGTGTTGTTGTATAACCATCAACTCTTATTTGCTCAACCAATGTTTCAATACTTGCTCTACCATAATCATGGGCTCTACATCCTCTTCTTCTAATCATTTGACATCCTCGATTCAATACTAAGGCCAGCCTCTTTACGGCGAAAGACTTCTGTATAACATAATAGATATGGCGCTACCCCCCCTTTTGCCTCATCCTCAACGACAGGTTCAGACATGTAATATGCTACAGTACCATCTCTCATTTCTTTTCCACCAAGACCTGCAACAAGGCAAATACCTCCAAGACGCAATTGTCCATCAGTGTTATCCATATATCTATTGTAGATATCATTAAAAGCTTTTAAGCCATATTCAGCATACCTTTCTGGCAGAACCTCTAACCTTACACCTTTAAGAATTGCATAGGCAATAATAGCAGAAGCACTGGTCTCAAGGTAGTTACCTTGCGTATCACCAATATCAAGAAGTTGATACCACATTCCTGACTTACTTTGAACCTTGATTAGAGCATCAATGGACGCTTTAAACATCTCCATCAGAGTCTTGTACTCATAAAACATTTGCTCATCCATCGCTTCAACCACGTCAATAAGAGCCATTACATACCAACCCATTGCTCTTCCCCCCCAGAAATTCTTTGATAAGCCCGTTTTCTTATCACACCAGAACATCGCCTTCGAAGAATCATAGCAATGATAACTCAGACCAGTCTTCTCATCTTTCATCTTCTTGTCAACGGTCACAAATTGAGTGAAAATATCTTTATAACCTTTGAGATTGTTGTACTTACTTTCATAGGCCATATAAAATGGTTGTGCCATATATAATCCATCTAACCATATTTGCTCAGGGTAGATTTTTTTGTGCCAGAAGTTGCCCTCATATGTTCTGGGGGGGTGACTTTCTAATTGTTTATAAATTGTATCGATGGCTTTTTTATACTTATCTTTGCCTGTTAATTCATATAAATCAAATAGAACTTTACCTTCATTAATATTGTCTATGTTAAATTCCTCTATGCTAAAGGTTCTGATGTCACCATCTTCCTTCACATAGTGATCAATGAAGTTATCAGCAAATTCCAAATACTTCTGACCACTGGTAATTGTATGCATCTCAAGCACTGCCTTAATCATACAGCCATCGATGTAATTCCACTTATTCTTAGCACCACTTAGAATCTTTTCCATATTCCAAGCAGGTGCTTCAGGTGTTGAATCGCTTATAAGCTGGTCTAAATATTGTCTAATTGGTCCTAGTATTTCTTCATTGCTTTTAGCCACATCAAATTTCTTTTCTCTGATTAGCTTATCTTTCATACGTTTTTCCATTCCTTAACCTCTCTTTTCTTCAAATGTATCTATGTTCTCAAGTATCAGACGTTCACCTTTATAGCCAATAAATTCAACATCTTTAAGTTCAAGTCTGTTCACATTGGAGGCAACAAGGCCTTGATAGGATAAATCATCTGCAAAGCTCATCATTGCTGCTTGTCCTGGTGTCGCATCTTCATCAAAGCTAACACTAACATCTTCCATTACTATTTCTCCAATGGGCTGCTCAGGCAAGCCATAAAAATATGCCCCCCCAGCCACCTCCGCATCCATACATCTAATATGTTTAAAAGAAAACTTGCCAAGACAAGGCGTCCATTTATCTACCGGTAACTTATCTTTTGACCACACATATTGGGTCTTGCCATCTGGATCACAAAAATAGAACATATTCATGACAAAAGGTGTCAAGACAGAAATCATCTTAATATTGCTAAAGGTTATGCGATCAATCACACCATCTTCTCCTCGGCCCCCCCGTCTAGTCTTAATGCGAAGACCTCTATCCGTCGACTCAAATAAACACTGGGAGACATGTATGTCCTTTGCACCACCTGCTACTTCTGACCCAATAACAACAGCACCATGTCCGTGACGCATTCGACAGTTTCTTATGTTGAAACGTTCTGATGGTTGTTTATATTTCTTGCCCATATAGAGCTTGCCTGATTTAATAGCGATGCAATCATCACCTACTGAGAAATTCACACCAACTATATCAACATCACTGCATGATTCAGGGTCAAGTCCATCGGTATTTGGCGAGTCCTTGTGGTTAATCACTTTCAAGTCTAAGAATTTTAGCTTCCTTGAGAAATATGGGTGCAAAGTCCAGGAAGGTGAATTCTGTATCGTTAAGCCTTGAAGCAATACATTCTCACTATGACTAATAAATATTGTTCTTGGACGCCATGCCCCCCCTCTCTTGATTTTGGGGGGGTTAACCCACCAATCACTTTCACCTGCATTCCCATCAACTGTACCCTCTCCAATTATTGATACATTCTCTACATGTATGCCTGTTATCAAACTGGCATACATATCAAGAGGGTTCCCTTCCCACGTTCCAATAAATACCTCATCAGTCTCATCAGTACGTGTAATATAACCTGGAATTATTGGATACATTTTTCTATCAATATGCCCTTTGATTACCGCACCTTTATCAAGTTCAATCGTCATATGACTTTTGAGAAATATAGGTAAACAGTAATATATTCCTTCGGGAAGGTACACAGTTCCATCTTTGGTACACGCCATAATAGCAGCTTGGATGGCTCCTGAATCGAGGTTCACACCATCCCCCCCTTTTGCACCGAACTTGCGAACATTTAATCTGACAATTTCATTTTGCGTTGTTACGGTCATATGATGATTGCCTATCCTTATATCATAGTCTGTGTCTGGCTCAAGCCCATAAAGACTGTACACATTCGTTTTTATGTCAGTCTTCCACATATGGCCATTGATGTAAATGTCATATGCTATAGTCGAAAAGTACTCATTTTGATTCATCACCTCTATTGTGATGCTCCTAGGTGTTGTTGCCAGTATATCAAATTTCATAATCTTAAATCCCTTCTGTATCGCACTCTATTGTTTCAACTAATTTCTATTACTACTATATTCATTAATTATCTTAATATGCCATAAATCAAGAAACCCTAAGGATTTCTCAGAAACTGACTTATAGATTTCAAATTTCGTCGTTTCTCTATTTGTCTCATCTCCCCCCCACATATCAAATTGGTCTTCATGAATGCTCTCATCATAGTGACATCCAATAATAAGGACTTGGGCAAAAGGACGCCATGGTCGCGCAAAAAAAACACTGCCTTTTGCCATTCCTCTCTCACCTACAAAGTGACTGTTAATAAAAACAAAGCCATAGGGTTCTTGTTCCCAGGTCGATGGCGCTGCTATGTAACCATTAACCTTTAGATTTCGATTTCTTGTTGTCATTGTACACCCATCAAAAACTGCCATTGCTGATCCAAATATGTAGTCAACATCACCTGTTATTTGACATCTTTTATAGTATTGTTTTGTGCTGTTATAGTCACTGTGTTCTGATGGCCCAACAAAAGAACCAGGTATACGCGCTTTCTCTGGCAACGGGCCTGCAAACAGAGTATCCTGATGACCAAGCAATTGACAATCAACACAGGTCAACCTATCACCATCTGCATAAAGTGCTATCCCTTGCCCAACTTCTCTACCATCACCTGCACTATTTTCTATTGTCAAGTTCCTAAGTGTAACGTTCTTGGCCTGTACAAGACATGTGTAACTTCTGAATGTACCAAGCAACTCCCCCCCATCCTCATGAGTCTTATTGGCACAATCATCATATGTAATAATCGTACTATCATTACAATCCCCCCCTTCACCCCCCCAAAGACTAATATTGTCTGTCCGAATATGTACTTTTTCCTTATATATGCCTCTACCTATCACAATAGTATCTCCCGGTATGGCTTCATCGATGGTTTCTTGAATTGTTTTTTCGTCGTCTACGCTTATGTGGTGTATCATTATGTAAATTCCTTTCTCAAACGTAATTTTTCAAATAATGTAAGTACTTACACAAATTATTGTCAATAACTGGTAATGATTGCTTATGTGTACTATAATGGTTAATGTAAGTACTTACATTAGGAAGGTGTTATTATGAATATATACGATATATCCAAAAAAAAGCTGATGTATCCATTGCAACAGTGTCCCGGGTAATCAATGGCAACAAAAATGTCAGTGTCAAAACAAGAAAACATGTTCTTGAAATAATTGAAAAAAAATGGCTACACTCCCAATGCTTTTGCTAGAGGTTTAGGACTTAATTCCATGAATACTATAGGCGTCATGTGCTCAGATTCATCAGATCCTTTTATTGCCAAAGCTATCTCCTATCTTGAAAAGGCGCTACGTTCACATCATTATGACATGCTATTGTGCTGTACTGGTTATGAACATTCTGCCAAAACAAACTACATGAACCTTCTACTGTCCAAACGAACGGATGCCATTATACTTGTTGGCTCCACATTTGTAGAACAAGATGATTCAGGCAACGATTATATCCGAAGTGCAGCAAAGGAAGTTCCTATTATGTTAATCAATGGTGCACTCAGCGCATCTAACCTATACGCCACGCTATGTGATGATCAATCCGCTGTGCACGAAGCAACAACCGCATTGATACGTGATGGTAAAAAGTCTATCCTATATTTATACAATGCAATGTCATACAGTGGTAACCATAAAATATCCGGCTTTTTATCTGCACTTGATAAAGAACCCTCAGATCAACACTTCAAAAATCAACACTTACATTATATTGATGGTACTATACAAGAATCTAGAGAATACTTGCATTCACTATCTGAAAAGGGTTTTACCTTTGATGCCATCGTTGCTTCTGATGATACACTGGCTATTGGGGGGGCACTGAAATATGCCAAAGATAAATCTTTAAACATACCAAATGACTTATCAGTTGTTGGTTATAACAACTCTATCATCGCTAGTTGCAGTGAACCTGAACTAACATCCATTGATAACAATGTTGAAGCCTTGTGCAACAGCTGTGTCACTCAACTTATGCAAATTTTTGCGAATACCCCCCCTGTACCATCTCAAACAATGTACCCAGCAAAACTTGTCAAAAGAGAATCCACATCATTCTAATAAGATAGCGAGGCTTCCTATGAATAAAAAAAATACTAAGTTTGTAAGACGTCTAATAACTTCCTATAGCGCTCTCCTTCTGATACTCCTTGTGATGGGTGCATACCTATATACCATTAGCATTGACAATGTTAGCCGTGAAATTCGTACTCAGACCCAGCTCTCTCTTGAGCAAAGTGTCGGCAACATGGACAACGCCTTTAAAACTATGGATATTTTGGCTGGTCAAGTAGTTGCCATTTCTAATATCAATCATTTGGCCAATTCTACTAGCAACACAAGTGATGATTTCTATATTAAGGCTTATAACGCCAAGGAAGAACTGTCAGTACTTGCATTTACAGAGACTGTATTGCCTGTCAAAGCTTCAAATATTCACCTTAAAGAATCCAACTATATCTTGTCTTTTAGTGAATTTAATCAAACCGAAATGCACTATATTGGCAGAAATTATCGTCGAGACCGTTATGAACAATGGTTGGCAATGCTTAATGATCAAACACTTAATCGTCATTTCATTCCAATTGATGCTTATAAGAGTTTTGTTGATTCAACCCTCATCTATAAGTTACCTTTAGATGAATACACCTTGGTAGATGTACCAGCCACTCTCTTTTTTTGAGATTGATTACTCAGGGCTTAAGTCTCTATTTAGTGAACTTAACTTATATGAATCAGGCTACATCTATGTTACCGATGAAGAGGGTACGATGACATTCTCTATTCAAGGTCCAACGTCAATAGGTATTGATGAGTTTGCTATCAAGCAATTGGATTTTATCAATAACATGGCCTCATTCAAATCAGGTGGTAAAGAAATGTTCATCACCTCAGCAGCTTCTGACTTTAATGGCTGGCTCTATTATTTGGTTCAACCTGCGGATTCTGCTTTATATTCCTTAACTAGGTACCGGAATATTTTTATTTCAGTGATTCTTGCTGGTATACTATTTGAAATCCTCCTAATCCTATATCTTTCAAGGTCTAATGTAAAAAGAATTACTCAACTTGGTCACGAGCTCCAAGACACCATTACCCTTCAAGAAGACCTTATGAAAGTGGTTGAAACACAGAAACCTGTTATCCAACAATCCTATCTGACCAAAATCATTAAGGGAAATATTGCTACAGACCAAGAACTTGACTACGCAAGACAATACCTATCCATTGACTCTAATAACAAAAAATTCTCAATCTTATATATTACAGCCTACATCAATCAGTATGAGCTATACCTTGAAGATGCAGCCGTCACAATACCAGAAGACCTTAATTACAAGGATATTCTAAGTGATAGCATTAAGAGATTCTTTGGTGCCGAAGTTAACCTCTATAGTCCAAGGGAAGGTGAATACGCTCTGCTTATATCCAGTGATATCGAAGAAGACAATGACATCTCTACTTCCAATGTCAAACGTGCCTTTGATACAATGCACGCCTCACTTAAAAGTAATTATTCCATCTGGACTCTTGCCGGACTAGGTAATTGGCATACCGGTCTTATGATTACTTGGAAGTCATTTCAGCAAGCCGTGGAATCCATTAGTTATGCTACCAAACGTGATACTTTTAAATGTTATAACAATATCATCAAAGATACAGCCGGCTTCTACTACCCAATAGAGTTGACCAATCAATTGACCAATTTCATCAACGCCGGTAATGAAAGCCAAGTCCTTGAGATATTTGAGATTATCCGCCATGAAAATATGGAAGAACGGTCATTGCCCCCCCTTAACATCATGAAGTACTTACTGTCAGATGTTCGCAATACTTTGTACAAAATTAGATTCACTATTCGTGAAACTGAGGCAAACAGTATTGAGTTAGCTGCCATTGATGCATTGTTTAATCAGCATATGTCCCTGATGTTATGTGAGGATATTGCTGTCAATCTTTGTAAGCTTAGTGAGGTTCTAACTGGTAACAATGAGCTCATCAATACAATTAGAAACTATATAGACAATCATTATAAGGACCCATCACTCTGTCTTACTAAGATTTCTGATGAATTCTCAATATCAGAAAGCTATTTCTCTTACCTGTTTAAAGAAGAAATTGGTGAGAACTTCTCATCTTACTTAGGTAGAACAAGGATTGAGCAAGCGCATCAACTCATACAAACAACCGATATCAATGTTAGCGAAATATATAATGAGGTTGGTTACAATAATTCTCATTCTTTCCGTAGAGCCTTCAAGAAAATCTATGGCATAACACCGAAAGAAGCACGCATACAATCAAGAAGTCATTAAGGAGCTCACGTATGATTCGTAACACACCTGAAGCACTTGGCATCCCATCAAAATCATTGTCTAGACTCATTCAAAGGCTGGATAGTTTTGATATACCTTTCACAGCCTTTTAGTGGCTAGGCATGGGCAATTAGCCCTTGAAGCTTATTACACTCCTTATGATGCAAATACGAAACACCGGTTGTTTTCAGTCTCTAAAAGCTTTACATCTATTGCCATAGGCTTACTGTGCGAGGAAGGTAAGCTGTCATTAAATGATCCTATCGTCAGCTATTTTGCAGACATGCTACCCGCAAATCCTCACCCCCCCTATTTGACCGCAATGACCATTGAAAACATGCTCAGCATGGAAACTTGTCACAGTTCTACTACCTACAAAACACTTATTGAGCAAGGTCAAATAGGTGAGTCTAGTTCTCCGATTAAGGATAGGCAAAGCACAAACAAAGAGAACTTATGGGTGAAGTCATTTTTCACCACAGTGCCAACACATAAACCAGGCACAATCTTTAATTATGATACGTCTTCAACCCATGTACTTGGAGCCCTTGTTGAGAAACTGTCTGGTCAAAATCTACTGGACTATCTGCAGGACAAGGTCTTAAGACAAATTGCTTTTAGCCAAACAGCTTATATGCTAACGGACCCTTATGGCCTGCCTTTGGCAGGTTCTGGACTAATGGCAACACCCATGGACTTGATGTTGTTTGCAACGCTTATTATGAATGGTGGCACCTACAAAGGCGAACAACTGCTTCCACCATCATATGTGACAAAAGCAACCAAACTACAGTCTCACACCTTATTACATGGTCAAGTGATGGAGGAATTGCTAGGTTATGGCTATCAATTCTGGCTAATACGTCACAATGGTTTTGCTTTATACGGAATGGGTGGTCAACTAGCTATCTGTCTTCCAGAACAAGACTTAATCATTGTTACAACAGCTGACACACAAGGTCAAAGTGGTGGCAACCAACATATTTACGACAGTATTTATGAGTCCCTACTGCCTTTTATCAAGGACCATCCTATAGAATCAGAGTCCTCTGATTATGAACGCTTACAATCTCAGTTATCCACACTAAGCATAAAACCATTGCCAATAAAGAAGCTTGTTGTAGAACCCTATGTTTCTAGTAACACTTTTTGTAAATACAAACTTAAACCAAATTCCTCTGATTTTGATTATCTATCAATTGAAATCAAAGCTGACCAACAAGAGGGCTCTCTTATCCTTACCACCACTAATGCCAAGTACTCAATACCTTTTGGTCTAGGTCATATGAAGACATGTAGATTTCCAATCTATCATCAAAAATCTATCTCTTGTGCAACTTGGTTAAACAGTCAACAACTGTATATAAAAAGTCATATCATTGATGAATGTATTGGATCAGTTCAATTTCATTTATCCTTTGATGAACATTGTGTTTCGGTCTATATGAAAAAAATTGTGGAATACAACTTCAATGAATTCTCTGGCTATTTAGAAGGCATATTGTGCTGATTATTTCTTCGAAACAATGCTTTGTCATTGTTGAAGAGATTTCATGTTGTAGAAAGTGCCTTCTATGGACATTAGCTCTTCATAGGAACCATATTCAATACATTTCCCCCCCCTTCCATCACACAGATTTTGTCTGCTTTTCTAATAGTTGATAACCTGTGCGCCACAATAAATGTGGTTCTGCCTTTTGACAAGTTGTCCATAGCTTCAAGAATCAAGTTCTCAGAAACACTGTCAAGCGCTGACGTTGCTTCATCAAAGAAAATTACTTTTGGCTCTCTTATAATTGCTCTGGCTATGGCAATTCTTTGCCTTTGCCCACCTGACAATTTATTGCCCCCCCTTTCGCCAATCTTGGTGTCCAATCCCTCCGGTAAATCTTTAATCAAGTCAGTCAAATTAGCTGCTTTAACCGCTGCTTCAACATCTACTTCTGAAACATCCTTTAACCCATATGAGATGTTCTCTCTAATTGATCCTGAAAAAAGTATTGTATTTTGAGGTACAACTGCAATATGTTTGCGATATGTTCTTCGATTGATTGCGGCTATATCATGGCCATCGACCTTTAGACGACCATTTGTCGGCAAGTGAAAACCAATCAGGAGATTCATAGCTGTGGATTTACCAGCGCCAGATTCCCCCCCCACAAATGCAACAGTCTCCCCCCCAGCTTCAACTTTAAGGTCAAAATAACTTAGAACATGTTTGTCTGAACCCTCATATCTGAAGGAAACATTGTCAAAATCGAAACACCCTTCTATATCTTCAATGACAATTTTTCCATCATTGTCTTCAACATCATATTCATTTAAGACTTCACCAATACTGGAAATTGATTCCATTCCTCTGGCAATGGTTGGCAACAACATGATTAATGCAGAAACTTGGGTTACAATGGTTGTGAAATAACTTTGATACAAAACTATGTCTCCTGCCAATATTTTACCGCCCATAACCATATATGCCGTAAAAATTAAACATGCAATTTGGAAGACCTGAAAAATAGCCCAAGAAATTGATCCAAAATTCGCCTGTATGATATCAAGTCTGTAACCTTCTTCTGAAACATTCTGTATCAGTTTTTTTCATTCGACAGACTTCAACTTTTTCAAGTCCATGAGCCCTTGTAACTGGAATCATTTCTTCCATATCCATCACTTGTGCAGAGGTGGCTTCAATTTCTAACCTAAAACGTCTATTTTGGTCCTGAATCTTCTTCCTAAATGTGACAATGGTAATTGATGCTACAGGTATTGTTGCCAAAAAGAATAAAAATATGACACCATTATTGTAAGCAGTTATTGCCAAAGCTACAGATATGTTAATCAGTAAATTCAATAAGCTAATAAACATTTGGTGTGACAGTGTCTGCACTGCCTCCACATCTCTCATTACCTTAGATTGTAACCTTCCAGACTGAGAATCCTTATGAAAGGCAATAGATAAATGTTGGAGCTTTCTTATGATGGCGCTTCTAAGTCCCGCTTCAACACGCCTAATGGCACTACTGCTAAAGTGTATGTGCAAATAATTCATTGGTACATTTAGGATGACAAGTCCCACGACAACTAGACCATTTAGCCATATTGATTTCATATCATCAACACTGCTGTTTATCACTCTATTCACAATATTTGCAATTACAATTGGCATAAGCCAGGCAGGACTATGTTTAATTAAATAAAATAGGCCCGATAGTAAAAATCTATGATAGTTGCCCTTGTACATATATAAGAGAATTCTCGTGGAATTTCCTTTGTATTTTTTTTATAACTTTTCAGAAAAATATCTTCTTTGTAAAAACGCATTCTTTCCCTCCCCCCCTGAATAATCCTGTTCTTTCTTAATCTGTCTACTTTTACAACTTAACATAATCAAAATGACTAAAGGGTATGTGTAAGGATTCATTGCATCCGTATACATACATGCCGACCATAGCACCTGTGAATCGTTTCCCTAGATTTAGACCCTCATCGCATAAGTAGTCCACATTCTCAATCACGCCCATATCACTATAGGCTTCACCATCGTAACTGTAGCTGAACCTTCTTTGTAAGAAATGGGTCTCTATCTTCAAATAGATGTTTTTGTACCCACTTTTCACTTTGATTGCTATCAACTTTTCAAAATCTTTATCCCCCCCTATATGTTCAATAACACGTAGCCACAAAGAACCTGATTCTTGTGAAAATGTGTCGTAAGCAGTGCCAAAGAGACCATACTTAAGCCAAGTGTTTTCATCATAATAGCATGTCAAGCCATAATCTTGTTTGCTCTTCATATCAATAATTCCCACTTTAGAAACCACTTCAAACTCAAAATCCGTTTGCCGCCTAAGAAGAATATTCCTAGCTTCTTTACTACTAAGTGGCATTGTACTGCCTTTAAGCCATAATTTCGATTCACCAAAACAATAACCATCCTTCTCAGGGGGGGGTCTTGGAAACATCCATTGCTTATCAAGTTCTCCAATTGAAAAATCCGTTTTGTCTGATTCTTCCCATTGACATTTAGTTAGCCTTGGTCTAACCTGCAATGCACTTGGTCCTTTTAATTCATTAACAATTGGCCAACCATCCTTTGTCCAGCTTATTGGATCAATGGCTGTCTCTCTTCCAAGAATACTATAACCTTCACCAATCTTACGTCCACATAAATAGACCATATACCATTCATCGTTTTGAGTCTGAACTGGCTTACCATGTCCACATCTTTGTATCATTGCATCAGGATTATGTTGGCGCATGATTGGGTTATAAGGGCATGGTTCATAATTCCCATCAATGGTTCTTGACCTAGCTACTGTAATCCGGTGCCCTGGACCCGTACCACCTTCAGCCAGAAACAAATAATACCAACCACCTTTCTTTAGTAGGTGTGGCCCTTCTGGTGCTCTTTTTTTTGACTGCCATAATACAGAAGCTTCGCCTCAGATATTTGCACAGTAGCAGAATCATCAAGTTCAAAGATTCTGGCACCTCTATTAAGTAGCATATAGCGCCTGCCATCATCGTCATTGAATATGGATGGATCTATACCATCTTCTTCAATATAAACTGGCTTTGAATAAGGACCTTCTGCTTTATCTGACGTAACAACTATTTGTTTTCGATACACTGTCCCTGTATCATTAAGTCGATAGGTGGCCGTGATGTAAAAGCGTCCTTTGTGATAAGATATGTCCGGTGCCCAGTAGCCTCTGCCACCATCTAGCTCATCTAACATAGCCCACTCTGGATTGGCGATTGCATGGCCGATGATTTTCCAATGAATCAAATCCTTGGAATGTGATATGGGTATACATGGAAAGAATATAAAACTCGAATTCACCATATAATAATCTTCACCAACACGAACAATCGATGGGTCTGGATACATACCGGTTCTTATAGGGTTTCGGTACATGTCCTTTAACGCTGCACCGCATGATTCCTCATAGTATGACTCTAATTGCTTGTGATTCATTTGATGTGCGACATCAAAAGGTGTAATAAGCTCAACATCCGCTGCTGTGGGTGACATACCAACTTTATCAACAAGATACTGAGCAAGAGATACATTACCTGATTCTGATGCATAGTGAAGTATATTTTTACCCATGTCATCAACTGCATTCATACTTGTCCTTGAATACTCTACGATGTATTTAACAATTTCTATGTTGCCAGATTTTGCTGCAAGAAAAGACATAGGGATACCAGCTTCATCAGTTTCTTCAATACAGTTTGGATTGTCTAAAAGCAATCCTTTGATGTCCCCCCCTAGACTTTCTTGAATAATTGCATCAAGTAGTGTCATTAAACCCTCCTTACATGGATATAATCAAACTCTGTATAACCATGAGCATCCTCTAAGTCAAGGGCCAGAGAGAACAAACCTATTTTCGCTCCCACCCAACCATTACCTGATGGGATAAATCTATGATTGGTATCCACATAGGTACTGTTATCAATGCTATAAAACATTGATACAGTTACGTCGTCATTTTCAACAGTATTATCAATGGTTCTATTCTCTTCATAGTCTGAGGGCTTCTCGTTCACAACTTTAACTATAAACTTAACCTCACTCACATCATTAGCAATTTGATCTCTGTGAATGACCGTCTCTTCTTTACATTCGTCAGACCCATTAGACTCTACATAGACAATACTCACACCATACACATCTCTACGTATAGCAATATAAGCATACTGGCTACCCATCATTACAATACCCGCTTGTTCATTAACTTTTTGAACATCCACACTTAATTGAGTTTCAACTTCAAAGGATGGACAAACTACTTTTTGAGTTAACACATTGGACGATTCCCATAATGTTGGAAATTGTGATCCACTTGGGTTAAGACTGAATAATCTAAGGCACATTTCATCTTTCATAATTTGGTAATAATTGTGACTATGATTTCCAAGCCACTGCCATTTCAAATCAAGACCCGTATTTCTGAAATCATCTGATGCTTCTAGGTAATGTGGTTGTACTTTTATTAGTCCCTTTGGTTTTTGGTAAACCTGAACCGGTTTTCCACAGCCTTTTTCGTTAGGTAAATGACCAATAATTGGCCAATCCCCCCCTTCCCACTCGACTGGTTGCAAATGAATAATCCTACCATATACCCCCCCTCTGTCTTGAAAATGGATGAACCACTCCTCACCATAAGGCGTATCAACTAATCCTCCTTGATGAGGACCATTGGTAGGTGTATCTTGCCTAGCCATAACAACCTTCTCATCATAAGGACCTTCAATATTCCTAGACCTAAGGACCGTTTGCCACCCAGTTTTCACGCCTCCTGCTGGTGCAAAAATGTAATACCAACCATTTTTGTAATAGACTTTGGGGGGGCCTTCAATTGTGGGTTGAGTTTTTGTGCCGTCATAGATGAAATAGTCATCGCCAATGGCCTTCTTACCATCCCATGACATCTCAAATATACCTAGGATACTTTTGAAACCAATTCTACTTTTAGCATATCCATGAACAATATACGCTCTGCCATCTGTATCCCAAAAAGGGCATGGGTCGATATAGCCTTTGCCCTCAAGGACAAGAACCGGATCGCTCCATGCCCCCCCAAGGGGGGGGTCATCAGCTTGTACCATAAATACACCTTCATCTGGCATGCCATAATATATATAGAAAATATCATCATGATACCTTATAGCTGGTGCCCATATTCCTTTTGAATGTGCTGGTTTATTATATTGTTCATAGTCAATGTTCTCAACTGCATAATTGACAAGCTTCCAGTGAATCAAATCTTTTGAGGTCAATATTGGTAACCCCCCCGGTGTATAATTGAAACTTGAAGCTGTCATATAGAAAGTCTCTCCAACGTGGATAACATCTGGATCTGAATAGTCTGCAAAAAGTATTGGATTTATGAAATTCCCATCACCTTTGTCCGCTTGCCATAACGTTTCCTTTTGCATAACATGACTCCTTTATAATATAAGCGATTTATTTAATAGTTTTATGTATTCACCACCAAGGGAATGCAGTCCTAGTGCAATCAACCTAGCAAATTCTACAGCCCCCCCACCATGTGTAAGATGTGTTTTATCAGCCATAAAGTATTTTTTACTAACTTCACTCCCCCCCCATTCACAGAGCAGTGATTTACTCAAATCATATAAGTCGATATAAGCTACATCAAACTTCTTTGCAACTGCTCTCATTGCAGCTGGATAATCTTCATGAATGTTCTTCATCAGTAGATTATTCTCATCGAACCACCTACGACATACTGGAGAAATTAGGACAGGATAAGCATTTCTGTTCCTGGCTACATTGATAAATTTTTCAAGATTAACTTGATAATCGCCGTACGCTTCACTATATCTGGAAGGATCATCAACCTTTGAATCGTTATGGCCAAACTGTATAAAAAGAAAATCCCCCCCTTCTCTAATCTGACTGTATATCTTAGCCAGCCTCGATTGATTAATGAAACTCTTGGTACTTCGACCATTTTTTTGCATGATTATGAACGTTAATCTCTTTATCCAGAAATAGATTCATCACTTGACCAATACCTGTTTGAGGATAAGTTGAAAAATCATTGTTAGCCACAGTGGAATCTCCTGCCCAGTATATCTTCTTATCCATCATCTACTCCTTAACTGCACCAATATTGATTCCTTTGATGAAATACTTCTGTGCAAATGGGTATAAAATCATGAAGGGAATAATAGCGACAATAGTGGCCGCATTTTTCACTGTATTCTCTGTAGCATTACCTGTAGCCTCAGGCATGTCACTTCCAACAATGATACTTCTCAGCTTCATCTGGAAATTAAATAACTCTGAATCAATAATATAGATTTTGTAATTGGTATAGTCATTCCAATATTGAACCACAAACATAAGTCCAATAGCCGCAATAGCCGCTTTTGATAGAGGCAATACAATTTTGAAGAAAATACCTATTGGTGAACAACCATCAATCGATGCTGATTCAAACAGACTAGCAGGAATACTCTCAAAGAAATTTCGCATAAGTACTAAGTTAAATACATTAAGTGCTGGTAATAAGACAACTGCATACAATGTATTTGTAATACCTAGACTTCTAAGCACTAGATACGTTGGAATCATACCACCTGTAAACATCATGGTAAAAAGTAGCATTGCTGACATAATTTTTCTACCAGGCATTTCATACTGTATCAACACATATGCACCAAGTGTGGTTAATGTTAAAGCAATCAATGTCCCTATAACAGTTGTAAATACAGATATCAATAAGGGTTTGTATAAGGTTGGATTTGTAAAGACTGCAATATAACCATCGAATCCAAATACTTCTGGCCATATCTTCATACCATAGGCCGTTCTAAGGTCAAATGAGTCTACAAGCACTTTCCATAACGGAATCAACGTAATGAAACTTACGAAAATGAAGAAAGCACCAATGGCTATTTTGAAAGCACTCATTTCTTTTAACATTAACCGAAATCTATTAGGTTGCTTTATTGTTATATTCTGATTATTCATAGATTCACTCCTATACAATGCCTCGCCCTCTTACTTTCTTACTGGCATAGTTACTGATTACAACAAGCCCAACTGCTACAACAGATCTTACTAGACCTACAGCAGTTGTATAGCCATAATTTGGTAGGGCCCCCCCACTGTTGAATGTCTGGGTATAAATATATGTTTGAAGTACGTCTGCCTGTCTTACAACTGCATCATTCATCATTACGAAAACAGATTCAAAGATGTTCATGACTTTTGCAAGGTTCAGTATCAGTACGATGATTATCGTAGTCATAAGTGATGGTATTGTAATAAATCGAATTTTCTGCCATCTTGTTGCACCATCTATAGATGCAGCCTCATATAGCTGTGGACTAATTCCTGATAACGTCGCCATATAAATAATAGTTCCCCCCCAACCAGTGTCCTTCCATATATTGGTGAAGAAATAAGTAGGTAACCACCACTTTTGTGAACCTAAGAAATAGATTTCTTTCCCCCCCTGCTCTAGTATGCCTAAATTAATAAGCAAGGTGTTAACAAGCCCTTGTTGCGTTGGTGCTAGAATCATTGCGAACACTGAGTATGTTACTACCCATGACAAAAAGTGTGGTAAGTAAATAATGGTTTGTGATATTTTTTTTGAATTTAATGCTGACAATCTCATTCAGCATAATTGACAGGATAACCGCCATAAATGTGTTAAGCATGAGCTTCCCTATACTTATATATAAGGTGTTTCTAAATGCCGCCCAGAAACCAGGAAGGTTAAACATTTTCTCAAAATGTTTGAGTCCAATAAATACAGGTTCCTTAATTGCCTTGTAATCATAGAATGAGTATCTGATGCCTACCATTGGCGCATAATAGAATATGCCAGCAAAAATGACTATAGGTAAGAACATCAGGTAGAACCATCTATGTTCATATATCCTCTGTTTAAGTGATTTACTGCTTTTGTAGACTGCGCTTTTTGATGTTGCTTGCATATTGTTCTTCCTTCCCTGAAAAAAACAGGGGGGGCAGCATGAGCTCTTATGAAATCATTGCCACCCCCCCGCTCTTTTATCTAATTAGCTTCATTGGTGCTTATAATAGAGTGTGACTTATTTACCGTTAAGTGCATCAACAATAGCTGCTGACCATTCAGAGCCACCTTCTGCTTCAAATCTTGCCATTTCAGCTGCAATGTCATTGCCTTGGATAACGACTAGTGCAACAATCTCTCTCTTAAGAGTGATTAAGTCACCATTGAACTGATTCATGACATCATTTGAAGGTACAAGTTCAACAAGTCTTGATCCATCGTTGAATTTCTGTGCTGCTTCTTTGGCTTCAGGAGCCACAGTCTTAAGTCCTGGATCCTCCATCTCTGTGAAGTATGCTACAGAATTCATTGGATCAATGTGATTCTTCTTGTATTGTGTTCCTGGCTTCTCTTGGTTCTCAAGCATATGGAACTCACCTTCAGCGTAAGTCTTACCAACAACTTCTTCTGCTGCTGTTGACCAGTGAACACCTTCAACACCATATGTGAATGCTAATTGTCCTTCACCACCATCAAGCATTGTTTCAAAGAATACATCAAATACGCCTTCTGGATTCTCTGAACCTCCAGTGATAACCCATACAGGTGCTTGTCTCTCAAGGTATGAACCAACTTCAGCGATTGGATCAAGAGCAATAAGTTCACCGTCAAGTCCATTAGCTTCTAGGTTATTCTTAAGGTTTGACGCCCAAGTTCCAGCCCAGTAAGTGAATACACCATATTTGTCTTCATAATATTTGTTACGACAATCTTTTGTACCATTTGTTAACGCTTCTTTGTCAATGTATCCCGCTTGGTAAGCGTCTCTAAGTCTCTCAAGTGCTTCAACCATCTCTGGCTCAGTAAATCCATCAACCCATTGTCCACTGTCATCTAAGTAGAAACTTGGGAATGCATCTTGCCAGAACTCTGGGTTATAATTAATAAATGGAATCTCTTTACCAACAAGTCCTGCTGAAGACATACCATATGTATCACCATCAACACCGTTAGCATCTGGGTCACCAGTCGTAAATGCATCTAACATTGTAATATACTCATCATAGTTAGTTGGCGCTTCAAGTCCAACATTCTCTAACCAAGCTTTCTTAACGTAAGTGATACATCCGTTACCACGTGAAGGTGAAATACCATATAACGTATCATTTAGTTTAAGGCCTTCAATAAGAGCTGGATTCTTAATTCTATCTTTTAGTTCTGAATTATCATATGCATCTGTCATGTCCCAAAGAACACCTTCATTTGCATATGCTGCGTAATATGCTGAGTTAAGCAGCATTACGTCAGGCCAATCACCACTAGCAAATGTTTGTCCAATTGCATCTGTGTATGCGTCGTGGTCAGGTTGAATGATTTCAATATCTACCCCCCCTGTAATCTCTTCAAGCTTCGCTTCAAATGCGTCCCGACCATTTTCTTTTGTTACAACAGTTCCGTCTACCATTATAGTTATTTTGTCTGGCTTGGCAGCTTCTACCTCGCTACCATCTGATGTGTTGTCTTTCTTATCATTCTTCTCTTCTGTATTTGTTGCAGCTGATTCTGTGTTACCCCCCCCAGTTTTTTTTCTTCTTGCTCAGGTGCGCTTTTACCACAACCTGCTAAAGAAAGAACCATAACCATTACAAGAATGATTGCCATAATACTTTTTAGATTTGTTTTCACTACAAAATCCTCCTTTGAATATATGTTTGTTTGTTCAGCAATTAGTAAGTCAATTGTGTAAATGTTATTGTCTCTTGCTGACCATTTGACTCTATCATGGATTGGTCAAATGTAACAAGGTTCGCGATTTTAGCCACCGTACTTTATTTATTTTTACCATATTTATAAGGGTACATTTTTTTATGAACCATACCCAGCAAACATAGACATCTAACTGTCCAACATGGCTACAAGGCCCAAATTTCGGGCTATTCGTACAACTTTGAACAAGAATTGTATGTTCATAAATATTGTACCTAATTAATTATATCAAAAGAAAGCATTTCTAATATGATACTTTAAAAATGCTTTCATACACATTCAGAATTTGTTGTGATATGATAAAAATATAAGACGACTATATGCCCATTTATATATATTCTACAGAAAGAGGTGTCTATATGAAGATAACAGTCCTAGGTGCAACAGGAGCCACTGGTCAACAAGTTGTAAAGATGTTACTTGAACAAGACCATACAGTTATTGCCTATGTCCGAAATCCAAGCAAAATAGAATTCACTAGTGAGAACCTAACTGTCATCAAAGGAGATATATTTGATAGACCCCCCCTAATGGCATCATCTATAGCAGGGTCTGATGCATTGATTTCTTGTCTTGGGTCTAGTACCACTAAGAAATCAGATGAACTGGCTCTAATGGCCGCTTCAGTTGTTAAGGTTATGGAGGATACAAAAGTCCCCCCCAAAGCTGTTTATATGGCAACGGCTGGTATTGACAATGAGTTCAAAGGTGTTATGAAATGGTTTATACAGATGATTCTTGGCAATGTCATTGCTGACCACAGAGTTGCAGCAAAGCAATACACAAAAAGTGGCCTTAACTATGTTATAGCAAGGCCATTACAACTAAAAGATGGTAAAGCAAGCTTTAAATACAGCATGGCTGAAGAAGGATTGCCAAAGAGCAAACGTCCTATATCAAGAGCCAATGTTGCTGATTTCTTAATTCAGGCAGCCACAACTGACCAATTCGATTATAAATCTATTGCCTTAGCTGAGTAAGCATCAAATAATCGGTAGACAGATGTCTATCTCAACAACGCCTTCTTCTAGATATTTCTTTTTCATATCTGTGATCAAAAGGTCTTTACCCACTTTTGATAGCTCATAGTCTGATGAAGGCAACCAATCACGATAAATATAAATGTAAGTATCTAGGATCACCTACATAATCATTCTCACATATGCCATAGATGATATCTTGATTAACACGACCTTTGATTTCATGAGCTCTTTTTTTGAAAGACTTGCTCATGGAACAACTCAATCGTTGAATTGGCTCTAATGTCAGCATGACATGTATTGATTGTCATGCCAACCAGTTTCTTACCTTCTTTAATGATGACCTTTGGCCTAATTTGATCCCTAGTTAGATCTTGGTCTGTACGCTTCTATATTTGGAGGGGGGGCTTATGCCAAAGTGTTTGCTAAAGGCCCTTGTGAATACTTCCTGAGATTCAAATTGATTATCAAATGCAATGTCTATGATTCGCAAGTCTGTACCATCCAATTGTTTGGTGGCCCTTCCTAACCTTCTTTTACGGATATAGGTCATAACTGTTTCACCAACAAACATTCCAAATAACCTATGGTAATAGTATTTGGACAGACATGCCACCTCTGCCAATAACTCAAGGGTTAGTTTTTCGTTTAAGTGGTCTTCAATATAGTCAATTGTTTCTTGTATCCTGTGATAGTAAGTTGCTTTATCCATCAACTTTTCTCCTATTAATCTTACTATTGTCCCTTAATCCATATTGGCTCAATGGTTCTTACCACTGGTGGTCCAGCCAAAAGTGGTTCTAATTCTTTCATGTAGGCCATGAAGAAGTCTTGTTGCATAGCATCTCCTAAGACATGGTCTCCCGCTAGTATTTCAAATAGGTGTATGACATCTTTGTCTTCACTGTCATAAGTATAACAGCTGATTTCAACATCTTCACCATTTTCTGCCTTAGGCTTCATGTACTTTTCCCATACTTTTCTTATCTCATCTCTCTTACCTTCTACTGCTTTGAACGTTACGATTAATCCTGATTTTGTCATAGTGTTACCTCCTTTTCTGATATGATATCAGCAAAGTTAGGTTCGCTTATGATGTTTTTTTGCTCACTTTTAACAATGACCCCCCCACTATCGCCATCTAGAGTAATTTCCTCACCTGTCTCAAAATTACTTACAGCATCAACAACGCCCACTATAGCTGGTATACCATACTCACGAGCCACTATTGCACCATGTGTCATCATTCCACCAACTTCAGTAATAATACCACTTGCCTTAGCCAACATTGGCGTCCATCCTGGATCTGTAAACCTAGTGACAAGAATTTCACCTTCTCTTAATACATCATCGTGAATATTCTTAATAACACGCACTTTGGCTGTTACTTGCCCCCCCCTGATATACCAAAACCTTGAATGTCGCCCTCCTTATCCACTCTGGATGGTTTAAGGATTTGACCATTAGATAACATGGCAAGTGGCGTAGACTTATAATGAGCTTGTTCATAGATTCTTCGTCTCTCATCTAACACTTCACTATCACAGCCTCCCTTTTCTTGCTCTTCGAAAGTTTCGAAAGGACTGATTATATGCTTACGGTATAAGGCGAATATTTTCATCATTGTGTATTTAGGATGTTCTCTTAGAACATAATATTGACTGACCAAGTCAATCAGGTGAGAGACTTTTTTGTACTTCCTAGAGCTTAGGTCTTTTTCCAGTCTTCTTATAACAGCCTTGGCTTCAAGAACCTTTTCTTCATGTCTCTCTCTAAGGGATACACCACTATGTTGCTCAGCCATTTTTCTTACTTCTTCTTTAAATGCTTCTGGATTATCAATGGGCCTATCTTTGCTAGGTCAATTTCGCCATCAACCCGCATACCATACTTTTGTATGTAGACTTCAAGGAGTTCATCTCCCTCCTTAGTTCCATAATGAAGTAAAATATCATCATAGAGAAGACCCATTTCAGTAGTTACATTCCCAACAAGACCGGATTCAAGCACTTTTAGGTCACTTTTATCAAGTCCTAGGCGTTCATAAAGACGGCGTAATCTAAAGAAGGCAATAATCCCAGCACCAATATAAGGTAAGACGGCCTCAAACAGGGTGAATAAACTACCCTTGGATTGTCCAATCAGTTCATCTTTGTCATAGGTCAAAAACCTTTCATAGTGTTTTTCAAAGATTCCAAGGGGGGGAACAGCTTGAGATGGGCTTCTACTTAGGAAATTCTTAATAATCCCCCCCCTTGCCAAGACCATCTGTAATCTAACCAACTCAAGTGGTAACATCCGTCTATTTTTATTCATTTGTCTATATCTAAGGGCCAACTCTGGCATGTCAAAGTTTATTAGAGAAAGCATTCGGCTCAACTTCTTAAAGACAAAATTTGGGGGGGTTATAAGAAGTGGCGTTACATCAATAAAAACAAACTCTCCATTGTACCTGACAAGGCCTTTAGCTTTAGGATGGTTATTAAAGCCAAGCAGCCTCCCTAACATTTCAGCCCCCCCAACTGGTGTAATTGGATAGGTCATATTCTGTATGTGACCAAAAGACAAATAAAACCTTAAGCCTTCATTAACCTGTTCTGGCACTTTGACTGTTGTGGTAATTGGTCTCGCCTGAAGAATAAAAACTGATCCATCTGCTATAGCAAATTCTATGTCTTGAGGACTGCTATAGACTTTCTCAATCATGAGCGCATATCGAAGCAACTCTTCTATAAATTTCTGACTAAGGTCACCCTTCATAGACTCCCTAGATTCCCTTAGTTCTTTGACATTTTTATTCATTTTATCTATTACATAAGTGGAAGGTGTCGTATGACCTGAAACCAATTTCTCCCCCCCAAGTCCTGCTACAACTTCAATAACAACTTCATCAATCCGATTGTTCATTGGGTTTTGGGTAAAGATGACCCCCCCTGCATAATCAGCATCTACCATCTCCTGAACTATGACTGACATACCTTTAGAGGATTCTAACCGGAATTTCTCTCTGTACTGATTGGCACGTTCACTAAATTGTGACCTATAACATTCATCAACTCTATCGGCAATATCGTCATAAGACACGTTCAAGTAAGTATCTTGAAGGCCTGCGAAAGAATACTGGATACCATCTTCATCAAGCGCACTTGAACGGACAGCGTACTTTTTCTCTTTATTCAAATGTGTTTCCATATAGGTTAATAGTTTATCAGAAGAGATTATAGGGTCATTTGTAAAATAGTCATTATCGATAATGATCCTGATGGGACAGGGAGTCCCTGTGATTTGAGATTATTAAGATGGAAAGCTTTGCCACCCACCAATGCTTTACGTATATCTTGTGTTTCTCCAATATGTCTAATCATATGAACCTCCTTGAAACGTCAGCTGTGTTTTAATCAACTTACATGGAAATTGTTCATACTTCTATTATACCACCTTAAACGCCTTCGTTGTAAAAAGGCATGCTAGATATACCAAGAACCAACTACATTCTTTGTATCAAAAGAAAAGCCTTGGTACCAACTATAGGTATCAAGGCATAATCTACAAATATCCTATTCTTCATCTTCTTCAATTTCTTCAAATTCTTCTTTCTTAACTTCAAACCATGTCTCCATGGCTTCTGGGTCTTGCATGAGCTTGCCCATCTTTTCCATTGCCTCAAGATGTGCAGGGTCTTTCTTCGCATACATATCTTTACCATGTTGCTGGCTGAGTTTTGCCATTTCTTCAAAGGTTTCAGCATGAAATTCTAAATCACATGCGCCACCAAGTTGGTTGCAAGTCATTGTTTTCATCGAATCACTTCCTTTACCAATATGGGTTATTGACTTTCATTCTCATTATACACCAACAAAAATAGAAAATACACACTTTATTTTGGTTCAAGGCTCAATACGTATTGATGACTCTCTTCAAGTAAAGCCACCATTTTATCCATATCATCATACATACTCTCAGGTATCACAATATAACCTTTCATCGTTGCACCGTAAGACTTGAATAGAGTTGTATCAAGTTCTACTAGATACTTCTCTTGTACCTCCTTGGAGAAACGCATTCCAATTTCAGCCTCTTTGCTAACTGACGTAAACATATGACCATTGTCTGAGGTATAAGGCATAGTTTTGCCTTTCCTCTCAATATCTGGACATTTCTCAATGAGCGCATCGTATACTTTAATAACTTCATCTCTAGACATTGGCTCACCTCCTAATACCCATTATATCACTACAAAAATCGAGGTGCACTAGTTAAAAGCCCATTCAATCTGAGCCCATCGATCTGCACCCGTGTTCTTTTGCTTAGCACCAGGTGTACTTCGACCATCAACAATATATGAGATTAGTAGGTCTCTGAGTTCTTTAACGACTTGCGGATTCTGATCATAAACATTGTTCTGTTCTCTTACATCGTCCTCCATATCATACAATTGTATAGGCGGTGCATTATCTGGCATTGTACCCGGAGTTGGCATACTCCATCCACCAGAATCAGGACACATCTCAAGCTTCCACTTGCCTTTTCTAATGGAGAATGATCCATTAATTGAGTGATGGACCAAGGCTTCTCTAACGGGTCTACCATCAGACTTATCAAGCCATATTGGTAAGTTGCTCACACTATCTTCTGCTACATGGTCTTCAATTGGTTCATCAAAAACATCAGCTATTGTTGCATACAAATCTGTTAAACAAACTGGCTCATCTGTTTGGCTGCCAGCCTTAATTGATTTTGGCCACTTAACAATCAGTGGTACCCTATGACCACCCTCATAAATATCTGCCTTGGTGCCTCTATAGATATAGCTTGGGTTATGACCAAACTGTGCCAGTTCTGGGAAGTTTGCCATTGGAGAGCAACCATTGTCACTTGTGAATATGACGATGGTATTGTCATCAAGGCCTAATGATTTCAGTTTGTTATTGACTTGGCCCACAATATCATCACACATCAATACAAAGTCACCATACTCATTGGTGCCAGATTTCCCCCCCCTAAATTCTTTTGTTGGTAAAATTGGTGTATGCGGTGCTGTTAATGGAAAATAGATAAAAAAACGGGTCGTCTTTATACTCTTCTATTTTATCAAGCACTCTATCCGTAAAATTTGGCAAAACATCTTCATGAACAAAATCTGATCCGGCAAGACCTGGTCTAAACCATTTCTTAAATAATGGCATAGTGGTATCTAGACCCGAATCCACTTCACGGTCTGGAATAGCTGTAACTTGTCTGTTCTCAATATATACGTATGGTGCCATATCCAGAGAGGCGGATATACCATAGAAATAATCAAAGCCATGCTCAAGTGGTGTGTTAATTAGCGGCTTACTATAGTCAATGCTCTCCTTATCACCTTCATCTTTTAGTGACCACTCAAGGCCGAGATGCCATTTACCGATACAAGCTGTTTTGTAATTTTTTTCCTGTAGATAGGCACCAATTGTCTTGCGCCCCCCCTCTTCGATTAAGGGTGTATCAAATCCCATCAAGACGTGTTCTTTAAGCTTACTCCTGAAATTATACCTTCCAGTCAAAATACTGTAACGTGATGGTGTACATACCGCTGACGATGAATGACCATCTGTATAATGTAAACCTTCCTCACACATTTGATCTAGCCAAGGGGGGGTTTTAAATGCTGCCCTCTCATTAAGGTGTGAAACATCGCCATAGCCCATATCATCAGCTAAAATGTAAACAATATTTGGTTTATTCATATAATATCTCCTACAAAACTTTGCTTTTATACCTTCTATATCTATAGTATACTTATATTAAGTCACCTACAATCAACTTTCTTGCACAAAAACTTTGTTATTACGCATTGGAGTAATTATGAAATCTAAAAATCACCCAGCCAGCTTAAACCCAACATTATCTTATACAACTTATGCTCAGCATAAGAAAAACATGCTTCAACGCATGTTTTTGAAGGTCGTGTAACAGAGACTTATGAACTATGTTATTTTCTAAATGACAGCGATTGTAGGCTGATTCTTGAGAATGAAGATTATCATATAAGTGGTGATACCGTGGTCTTTAGAAGACCTAATCAGTACAACCAATCCTTTATGCCTTACGAGTCCATTTTAGTCACCTTCACTATTGAACCCCCCCTAATGACTCACCCTTTATTAAAGGGCATAGCTGCTGTTACCCATCCTCTCAAACAAGCCAATTATCGCCAACTTTTTGAAGATATTTACAAAGAATCCTTGCTAGGTAGACAGTATAATGAGCACTATTTTTCATCCAAAATAATGGAAATACTCTATATGCTTCACTATGAAAAAAAACACTTCCATCATTGGCCATAACACAACAATTACAGACCAATACTTAATTGATCTTATTCAATATATCGAGATGAACGTCAGCAAAAGCTATACGGTCAAGACAATGGCAAGAGACCTCTCATTAAGCGAGAGACATATATATAACCTTTTCAAAAAACACCTGGGTGTTACTCCCTCAAAGTACATTAATGAGTCCAAACTTAACTACGCCAAGCGATTACTTGTTACATCGAATTTGCCTGTACATGAGATAGCCCTTATGTGTGGCTACGAGAATTCAACTTACTTTATAACCCTTTTCAAGAAAAATTTTGGTAAAACGCCACTACAGTATAGAATTGATGTTCTTTAAAAGTTGCTTTTGCCACAAAAAAAGAGCAGAAATCTGCTCTACTTTTCTTGTCATTATTCTTTTTTTAAGTGCCGCCATTTCATCACGGTAATTCTTCTGAACATCTGTCAGTCCAGAGTCTTCATCCTTTGAACTTATGCTGCCACTATCTCCTGGCGATGCCTCTTCCTTATCAATTCTGGCCGCTACATTACATATACGACACTGCTTTATATAATCAATCTTATAGGGGGGGATCACTGGAATAAAAAATAGGGTAAACCATGTCGTAATCTTTTTGTATTCCCATTCACGGACATTTCCACAATGACCACACCTAATCTTGTCTGTAGTACCTAATTCCTTAACGGTCTGTTTACCCCCCCAGCCAAAAAAAATAATCATCTATTCTCTCCTCTATTTTACAAGTTCAACCTTCAATTGATTGATTGCAGGTTCTTGCCCACTTGCCTTAATAATCCTCCAAGACCCAAGTAAACCAAATCCAACACCCATGAGGGTATTCATTACAAAAGAACTCATATAACTACTGTCCTCCTGTAACATAGCGACAATAAATCTTAAACCTTCGACATAAGACACGTCTTCTATGCCTTCACTACCCAAATACTTAAATAGTTCATATAACTGTGTAACGAAACCGGCACCCACAACCATAACCACCATTACAGTCACCAATATGACTGCCTTGATTTTGCCCTGTTTACCTTTAAATAAATTGTAGCCATAATTAGCCGTAATCCCTATGACCATTCCCAGTATGCTGACGAACCAACCCAAGATACCAACGATAATCCACGGGATTGTACCTATAGCACCAAAAATCACAGCACCTACAAGTCCAGTCATATAATTGCCTTGTGATTTATTTTTTTTGCCTCTTCAATTTCTTCAACAAAACTGTGATAACATTCTTTGTGAACCTTTTCTAGTCTGCCATTAACTTTAATAATTACAGAGTCATATTGTGTCATTTCTTTCCCACAAAATCTGCAGTTGGATAAACCATGAACATGATGTTCCTTCAACAGTTCCACAATCTGCTTGGTTAAATCTTCAACCTCAAGTGCTGATAGAGTATCTGCTAGAAAAGATAACTGAATGGATTCTTTAGCAATGAAGCAATCATTGACATTATCCTTCTCTGATATCTCACTAACCCCCCCTTCTCCAACAGCCATTGGCATTGTGCCTGATTCAAGTCCACTTCGAACCTCAATGACGACTCTGCCACTTTGCTCAACCATTACAATCAGATAGCCATCCATTTCTTTGAAGTATATGTTATCTGATTCATGATACCTATTTCCTACTGCCAAACCCTTCACATATGTTGCCTCGTTACTCTCCATTATACTCACCTCATATTTTTTATCTTATTATATCATAGTTAGTTTTTCTTCGTAATAAGATACATAAGAAGTCCAAGGCCAACCACCGTAGCCACAACACCACCTATCATATGTGAAGCGTACACAGATGTTAATTCAAGTAGTCTAAGACCCATTGATATAAAGGCATATATAAGTAAAAAAACGATGGTTGCTATAGCCATCTTCTCAAGTATTTTCATTTTCTAAACTCCTTAATCAGTTTGTTGTTGATATAAAGTGTGAGTAATACGGCATAAATGATTTTACCATACCAATCTGCCACAGATATTAGATGTGCAAACAGCAATGGATAAACTATATAAGCTGCCTTTTGAAGTTTAACCCATTCCCTAGTTTTCATCTCTTTTTTTGATTATACTAAAGGATGTTAAAAACAAAGGAAGCATAATAACAAATCCCGCTATACCAAAAAGGTTAATTTGTTTATCGACAAATAAGTTCATATAGACATGAGGCAATATATAAATAACACCCAAAATAGAATACATATCACGGTGCAACCTAAGCTTCTTAGTCAAACTCCATTGATTTGGTAATACACCAGTAAACATGACTACATTGAACATAGCAAAGCCTATTAATCCGCTACTAATGTAACTCATGTCCACAAACAAAGTCAAAATAGCTAGCGTAAAAGATACAATAAAGATAAGAGTATCCCACTTTGTTTTTCTCTCATATTTATAAGCGATGATTACTAGGACACAGGATAATGCAAGCACATTCGCCCCCCCAAGTATAAATGTATTGACAAAAATAACTACACCCAGTAATAAGATTGCTGGAATCATTGATTCACCTCCACGTGAAGAGAGACGCCCTCTCGCTATCAGCTTTGCTGATATTATAGCAAAAGCTACCACTTGTTCTATAATAACAGTGGTAGCTTTTAAGCGTCAATCAATATCTATACATTTCCCTCTCTTTTTTTTAACTTTTATGAGAGCTTTTTCTTATTGCATTAGCTAGGATTCTAATGTATGCTTTACCTGTAAAAGGAGGCATAGACAATGCAAAAATACGATTACAACGAACTCATTAACGAACTAAGAGATGAAGTTGGTACCGGTAGCTTAACAAGTGATGAAATCATACAAGTAGTAAGAGATTCAATAAAAGATAAGACAGGTTACCAGCTTATAATAGATTGGTATTACAACCATGAGGCAATGACTATTGAATTGTCACCTGATGACAGCAATAGCAAAGAGGAGAAGAAAGACAAATTGCTTCTTAGAGAACAATACCACGAAGATAAAGACTCTCTAGAAGCAATAACGGTTGAGGCATGTTTAAGTGAAATCACCTCAAGAAATATGGACAAAAAGCAAAAAAAATCGTAATCCTTTTTTTCTAAAAAAGATAATACTATTTACACAAGGGTCGGCGCTGTAGTCATTGGGTTAATACCACTGGCTGCCCAAGCTATGGCCTGATTCTGGTTCAATTGATCAAGACGCCTCATATTATCCGTAGATAGTTCAAAACTATATAAGTCTAAATTCTCACGAATCCGTTCCGATTTGCTGCTCTTGGTTAATACACTATAGCCTTGCTGCATCCCCCCCCATCTTAATAGAACCTGGGCATCTGAGACTTTTAATTCTACAGCAATCTCATGAACAATCCTTTGACATTCTTCTTTGATGTCTGCGAGAACCTCTCCACCTTGCCCCCCCTCTTCCTTACGCCATGATGACAAAGGAGCAAGTGAGCTATAGGCTATAGGTTCAATTGACATTTCCTTCATATAAGCACTAAGCTTGTGATTGGCACAAATAGGATGAAACTCTATCTGATTTGCATCTGGTTTTACCATTCCAGCCCTAATAATCTCCTCGATTTGCATTTGGTCATAGTTTGAAACACCAATGTTTTTAGCTAAACCGAGGTGCTTAAGTTCAATAAGACCACGCCACTGTTCAAGTCGAAGTTCTGATAGAGGTGCGTGAATCAGGTACAAATCTACATAGTCTAGCTGAAGTTCTACTAGTTGACTTTTTAATGTTTCAATTGTCTGTTCATAGTCTTTCTCAGGTGCCCCCCCCATTGTTTGTAGCCTGGAAATAGTTTACTTGTGACAAAGAGTTCTTGTCTGGATATGCCAGCAGCTTCCATCCCCCCCTCTTTAATTCCAATACCAGTACCTTCTTCATTGTTGTAAGCCTCAGCTGAATCAATATGCCTATAGCCAGCCATGATTGCCTCTTTGACGCATGTACTTGCTTGATTAATTGATAGTTGGTAAGTTCCAAAACCTACAAGTGGCATTCCAATAGTGTTACGTTTCGTGTTATTCAATTCCATAATGAACACTCCCTTTCTTATTACAAGTACAAGTATAAATAATAAGTTACTTATTCTAAATACCTGTTCCTATCAATCATTGCCTATTCCTCCAATAGTCATTATATTTCATCGCATATATACCCCCCCATTTATAGTATACTTTTATAAAATGATGCTATTCACGATGCAATTTTAGTTTTTAATATTAGGATGTGAACTTATGAATGACAAGATTAATAACTTAGCGAGACTCTTTACAGAAATAATGCCAAAAGAGACTAGAATTGATTCAAGCGTTAAGGGACTGACACTTTTTAGAATTGACCAATCATTTAAACGAATTCCTTACGCATACGAATCTCAAATAATCATTCTTGGGCAAGGCACTAAACATACTTTCTTTAACGATGAAGCATTCACATATGATTCTTCCCATTATTTGGTTTTACCAGTGCCACTAGCTCTTGAATGCCAAGGCATAGCCAAGTCAGGTAAGCCTATACTTGGATTGACCCTTAACCTTGACCCCCCCATTGAAGTTGGAGAGATGCTTCTTGATATGGAACAAACACATAGACAAGCACCAAGCAAATCAGTAGCTAAAGGCATCTACGGTGCACCTATGAATGATGCTTTATATGATGCCACATCAAGACTTCTAACAGCTTTTAGAAATCCCCCCCATGATCTAAATATTCTTGGACCTATGATCAAAAAAAGAGATTATTTATCGTATATTACAAGGAGAAAAGGGTGAGATATTAAGATCCCTTATACAGGGCGAGAAGCGATACTTTCAGATATCTAAAACCTTAAGAAAAATTCATGAAAGCTATAATAAGCCTTTCGACATTGAGACTCTAGCAAGTGAGCTTGACATGAGCAACTCAACATTTCACAATAAATTCAAGATTGTAACGGGAACATCGCCACTTCAATACATTAAAAATGTACGCCTTCACAAAGCACGCACATTTATGTTGCAAGATGGGCTAAACGCCAACACTGCATCTTATGAAGTTGGGTATGAAAGTCCTTCTCAATTCAGTAGGGAATACAAGAGACTCTTTGGTATTACACCTGCTAAGGATGTGATGCTTATGACATCAACTTAATGATGTCTTCAAGTTCTTCAGACAAGCCCCCCCTGGCCTCTTCAAAGTTTTTCTCTTTGAGCGCTAGGGCAATCTTTGTTTCAACAGCTTTCTTCTTCTCTTCTGTGGCAAGATAATCTCGATCAAAATAGTTGGCATAAATCATACGCTTGAACTTCTTCATCTTGCTTTTGCGAATGGTCTTATCATCAATAATTAGTACATAGTCCATACAGTTCACAATGGAATAATAGTCATGTGAAATCATTAGGACTGCACCTTGATAGTTTTTTTTAATGCATCTTCTAGGGCCATCTGTGAAAAAGTATCTAGATGACTGGTTGGTTCATCAAGAAGCAACAGATTACCGTGACTGCAAGATAACTTGGCTATCTGGAGAATATTCTTCTCACCACCGGACAATGAAGCAATTTTTTTGTTGAACATTGTCTTTGCTAAAGCCATAGTCTGCTAGGTAGGTCTCAGCCTCACTATATTTATCAAAGCCAAGGTCCATGAACTCATCTAGAACCGTCTTGTCATCATCTAGAACCTCGCCTTGGTCTTGTGACAGGTAAGCAAAGGAAACATGGTCTCCAATAGTTATACTGTCTTTTTCTTGTTTGACGATATCTCGCATCAGGGTTGTCTTGCCCGTTCCGTTGCCACCAATTAAGCCACTTTATCATTTGGGCCAATAGTGAAATTCACCTTTTCAAGAAGTGGTTCATCAAAAGCAACGCTATAGTCTTTAACTTCAACTAATACTTGTGCTTCCTCATCTGATACCGTTTCACTATCAGATTTTGCCTCACCATCTATACTTAAATCAATTTCAGGACGTTGCATCTCAACATATGGTGCTTGGGTTCTATTCTCAAGTAAACGTTCTTGAATCTTTACTCTGGCTTTAAGGGATTTACCTCTAGCCGAATCTGAATTATAACTTGAAATATCCCTCAATCTTTCAATCAAAGCATCATTACGTTCTATTTCTATCTCATCAGCTACTGCTAGTTCTTGCTGTTCTATCTTAGCCTGTAATAATGAGAAATTGTATTCAACAAACTTGCCATCAAACTCACTAATCTCAGTGTTCTCAAGATGTAATATCTTATTAAAACAATGGTCAAGTAGGTATCTGTTATGAGTAATTATCAATAAGGTTCCTTTATGGTTATTGAGAAGTTTACGCAGTGCGTTCAAGTTCTCAAAATCAAGAAAGACGTCTGGTTCGTCCATGATAACCAATTCAGGGCTGGTTAACATTTCTTTGATCACCTGTACCAGCTTGAACTCACCACCACTTAGCTTAGTCACGCTTAAGTCTCTGTATTCAGACAGCTCTGCTAGGTTTAACCTGCTGTTGATCTGGTTCTCATAAGTATCGCCACCCAGTGATTCATAGCGGTCAAAGGCTTCTTGGTACTGCTCAAGCAAAGCTTCCAGCTCACTAGCTGTTTCCATTTCTTTACATATGGCCTCGATTTCATCTTGAAGGCCTATAAACTCTTTGGCTATATAGTCAAAGACGGATATATCATCGCCTCTTTCAACTTGAGAAAATTGACTGACAAGACCAATGCTGTTGCCTAGACTTACTTCCAAAGTGCCTTTAAACATTATATCTTCTGGATTCATTATGATATCCACCAATGTACTTTTACCACTACCACTTGCCCCCCCAACAAATGCACAATGTTGACCTGGTTCAATGGTAAACGATACATTGTTGTATAAATCCTTTTGTGGAAAAGAATAGGACATCTTTTCTACTTTAATCATAGTAACCTCAATTCTATTATCTTTTCCTTGTCCTTGTTGGACCGTTGCCTTTGTTCTTATTCATTTTCTCAACCCATCCAGAGCCGATTTTTTTCTCTTCTTTTAGAAACTTTTCTTTGGCTTTCTTTTCTTCAAGAATTTTCTTTAGTCTCTCTATATCGTTCGCCACAATAGTTTACCTCCATATGTGTGCCTTATATGTACATTATCTGTACCGTCACGTTATCATACCACAATTGAAGCCTAATTAATATCTAGCTCAAAACAAACTTAATTGCTCACCAGACCTTTTATCCTCAAACAGACTCATATACTCAAAAATCTTATGGTCGTTGTAAACAATACCATAGTACTTACAAGCCTTAACAAATAGCTTGTATAACTTCTCCCTATTAGGTGGGTTAAGACCATAGGCATCACCATAAGTTCTAATATACTTTTCCTTTATACCAGGAAATTTCTTGTCTAGTTGTGCATAATAGTACTGCCTATCACCATCACGTAAGGTTAAGCCTAGACCAAAGTTAAGGACACCATGGACACCAGCTTCACCGCAAGTAATCATCAGCTGACGAATATTGCTTTCAGTATCATTAATGAATGGCAAAATCGGTGTAAGCCATACAACTGTAGGTATACCTGCTTCTTTCATTATGTTCAGCACTTCAATCCTTCTAGAAGTTGGACAAACATTTGGCTCGATTTTCTGGCATAAATCATCGTCATAAGTGGTCAAGGTTATTTCAACCACACATTTCGTTTTCTCATTAATGCTTTTAAGTAAATCAAGATCTCTAAGAATACGGTCCGATTTGGTCTGTATGGCCAATCCAAACTCATAGCGGTCAATTAGTTCTAGCATCGCCTAGTCAATTGCAACTTTTCTTCAAGTTGAATGTAGGGATCACTCATGCCCCCCCCACTACCAATCATACATTTCTTTCGTTTTCTTCTTAGGGCTTGCTCCAATAGTTCTGGGGGGGCATTCATCTTAACTTGAATGTCCTCAAACTCATGGTTCATCTGATAGCAGGTAGATCTGGCATCACAATAGATGCACCCGTGGGTGCATCCTCTGTAGATATTCATACCATTACTGGCTGTTAGAATTGATTTTGCTTGAACCTCATGCAAACTAATAACCTCCTACTAGTTACCAAGCGCCTGCTCAATGATACTACTCATCATATCTCCCGTCATACCACCAGGGACATATCCCATTATCTCATTATCTGTATTAATTAAGAATGTGGTTGGAATAGAGTTGATATTATAACTAGTGAATACCGATCCATCGTTATCAAATAGAACAGGGAAGTTAATACCATATTCTGCGATAAATGCATCGATGCTTTCTCGGTCTCCTTCTAAGAATCCACCTGGATTAACCACAGAAATAATAATCAAATCATCTTGGTTCTGATTATATTTATTATAGTGCTCTATGATATGTGGCACTTCCTTGATACAAGGCGGACATCCTGTAGCCCAGAAATTGAGGAAAACAGTTTTTCCTTTGTAATCAGATAAAGTATGCTCATTGCCATTTTGATCTGTTAGGGTAAAATCAATAATTGGCACTGTTTCATTTGATTGAGAGCTATCAGTATTCTCTTCTTGGACTTGCTCAGTTTCTTCATCAGTTATTACAATTTCCTCTGAAGAATCATCCTCAGTGGCAACCTCTGTTGAGTCACCATCAGTAGATTCTTGATTTACCCCCCCTTGGTCCTGTAGCAGAACTGACTCAATACTTCCAAATTGATTCAAATAGGTGCTAACACTGTTGAGCCAACCTGTATAAACCATGATTCCCATGATGATTAAGATAATACCACCAAGCTTGGAAATGTATTTCAGCATTTTACCTCTGGCCTTTAAAAATTCAAAGACTTTGGATGACAACAGACCTATGATAATAAAAGGTATGACGAAGCCTAAGGTATAAACAAATACCAAGAGGTTTCCTAGGTACATACTTTTTGCGCTGGATGCCAATAGAAGTATGGATGTTAACATAGGACCGACACATGGTGTCCATGCGAACGAAAAAGTAAATCCCATTATAAAAGCCTGTAATGGTCCCATTTTATCCATATTTGTTGATAGTTTGATTTTTCTAGTTTTTTTCCAGAAACTTGAAATCTAGAAAACCGATTTGAATCAAACCAAATAGTATAATGATAACACCACTTATTCGTGTGATAGTAGACCTGTTCTTGCCTATAAACTGGCCAAGTCCAGAGAATATCATTCCTAATATAAAGAAAGCCACTGATATACCAAGGACAAAGAATATGGTTCTGATAATCACTTTAGCCCTTCGATTGTAATCACTTTCTATCCCCCCCGTTGCCAGGTAACCCAAATACAAGGGAATAATAGGTAAAATACAAGGAGATAAGAAGGAAACCATCCCTGCTAAAAATACAAGTATGACACTTAAATTGTTCTCTATCATATAATGCTCCAATCTAATTTAGCTTAATTGCTTAGTATCACTATTATATGCCTGAGTGTCATTCATTGCTAGTCCCAATTCTTATGTGTCTTGGATTCAGCACATAGAAAAAGAGCAGATGTCTCTGCTCTTCATTAAGGATTCCTTGTTTATGCTTCTGCCTCAGGCAAATAGATTTCAGCAATATTCATTGCATGGTCGCCAATACGTTCTATATGACTAATCACATCTAAGAATACAACACCTGATCTTGGCTTACATGTGCCTTCACTAAGGCGCCTAATGTGCTTCTTACGAAGTGATTTCTCAAGAACATCAATGCGTTCCTCAATAAGAACAACCTTCGTCGCATCTGTTTCATCTTCACTATCAATACTTATCAGGGCTGTTCTTATTGCATTTTGGGCTATTTCATAAATATTTTGTAGCTCCTCATTGGCTTCCGGCGAAAACTCCAACTGGTGTTTCACCTTGTTCTTGGCCAACTTGGCAATATTTTCGGCATGATCACCTAGTCTTTCTATATCATTAACTGTGTTAAACATTATATCTACTTTTTCACGTTGCTCACCCGATACTGCTGAGTTAGATATCTTAACCAAGTATTCGAGTATCTCGTGTTCCATAAGATCTATTCTTTCCTCATACTTAAACACACGCTTGACTTTCTTCATATCATTTTCAATAAAGCCAGCCATGGACGTTGAAAAAGACTTCTCCGCCAACTTACCCATATGGATAATCTCGTGTTTGATTTGATCAATAGCAATATAAGGTGTCTCAAGAATACGGTCATCAAGGGCAAGGGTATAATCTTGTTCTTGTTGTTTCTCAGACTCATCTCCTGGCATAATTTTCATAACAAACTTCACAAGCAATGGTGCAAAGGGTAGTAAGATCATTGTATTGATAACATTAAACAATGTGTGTGCCCACGCGATTTGTCTAGCTGGATTGTCCGATAAAATCTTCACAAGATAAAGGGCAATATCTGTAAGTAATATTGCAAAAGTTACAGTACCAATTATTTTGATAGTCAAATGCATAATGGCTGCTCTCTTAGCAGCTCTTTTTGCCCCCCCAATACTTGATAGAAGTGCAGTAACACATGTACCAACATTAGCACCAAGCAACACTGGAAAAGCTGAGTCAATGTTAAGTAAGCCCGCTGCCGCAAGTGCAATCATGATACCTGTTGTAGCTGATGAGCTCTGTATAACCGCAGTCACCAAGAATCCTGTTCCAATTGCCAGTACGGTATCAATAGGTGATCCACTTCCAAAACGTGTTAATAAGTCTGTAAAGGGCTCGTAACTTCTAAGAGGCTTACAAGCACTTTTCATAATATCCATACCCATGAATAAAATACCAAATCCAATCAGAATCTCAGCGTATTTTTTTTATCTTGGGGGGGTCATTGGTAGCTAGATTGATAATAACACCTATAGCAATAGAAATAGGTGCCAATGCAGTCAGATTAATGGATACAAGCTGCGCTGTTATAGTGGTTCCTATATCAGCCCCCCCCATAATGATTCCCACCGATTGTGTAAGATTCATAATACCCGCATTCACAAGTCCAACGACCATTACTGTTGTCGCACTAGAACTTTGAATAATTGCTGTAACAATCATACCAATAAACACAGCCATGATTCTGTTCTTAGTTAGCATCTCTACAATGCTTTTCATTCTATCCCCCCCAGCTGATTTTTGTAACCCTTCTCCCATGACGTTCATGCCATACAGGAATAGTCCGAGTCCGCCTACTAATTGCATCAAGACTTGACCCATATTAATATCTGCCATAATAATCTCCTAAATAAAGTTAACGTGATATAGTCTTCACTTCAAATTATTGGACAACAATAGCTAAACGCATTTTGTGCCTCACTATATATCATACTCGATAATGAGGCACAAACAAAGGATTTTATACAATTTTCTTTACTTCCCTTAGAAATTCTGAATTATTGCTAATCTTGTAGATACTTTGATGTCTTTTTATAATTCTTATCATGTGTAATCAAATATTATTACGCCAATTTCCCTTCATTTTACGAATACTCTTATCCTTATACATCTTACGATCTACAATAACCATCAAATCTTGAAATTGGAAGAGCTTTTCTTCTTCGATACATATAACCCCCCCATAACTCATGCTTATGTCATATGGTTTAATATTCTTATTATTATAACTATTCAGACCTTCTTCGATTCTCGCTTTGGCTTTTTCTCCTGCCCCCCCCTCGGCACATGATTCCAACAAAACCATAAACTCATCCCCCCCACCATAGCGACAAACCATGTCATGACGTTTCACCGAGACCGATATTATTGATGCCACTGTTTTAAGGGCAACATCTCCTTCGTCATGGCCATATACATCATTAATACTCTTAAAATCATTTAGGTCCATCATTATAAGGCCGAAAGAAGCCCCCCCTGTCTTCAAGTAGTACTTCACTTTCTGTTCAAGTTGTCCTCGCGTATTGAGTTTGGTCAATGTGTCCTTAATTAGGCTGTCTTTTTCTATTCTAACAAAGGCCATTATTGCTACAAATGTAAACGTGGGCCATGTGATTGCAAGTCCATAGAAAAATATCTGTAGAATAGATGAGACAATTGGCATAACCATAAACCAAAACATAACATTTACAATACCGCCAGCAATGTACTTTCTATAACGAAGCGATACTAGAAACATAACCCATACAAGTAAGTAGGTTAGTCCTGCAATAAGATAAACACCTACTCCTCGCTCAAAGATATTGTCTTCTGATAAAGTGAAAACAAACTGTGTTCTAATGTTAAATATTATCAGGATAAAATCAAAATAAAAAGGTATTAAATATAGCCAAATACGTTTCTTCAATCCATCCAAATCACCCATAATTTTATAGTCGAAATAAACTACCCACACGACAACGGGCAAAGAATTTATAAGATACAATATAGAATTAAGAAGAAAATTAAGTTTAATTAAGAAAGGAGTATTAAGACCATCTAGAGCCCATGTTATGCTTTCAAAAAAAATGAATAAGCATAAGCCCATTTAACATTAATAAAAATAGTCGAATAGAGGTTCCTTTCATTGTTGTATTTCGGCGAATATAAATCCAGAAAAAGAACAACAATAAAAATGAATACAGCAATAAATCTATTTGATTTGCAACTGCCATGACATCACCTACTTATTAGTATCTATAATTATATCAGAAGAAAGTTGATTATTCATGTATATTTCATTTATTCGGATAATATATCCGTATATTCTGAGAAAAATTTGATTTAATTAATCCTTAATGTAATCATAATCATTGTAGGCTCTTTAGTATGTTATCATTTATAATAAGCAACTAACCATATCCCACATGGAGAAACTATATGAAAACCTTAGTGATTATAAGCAGCTTCAGAAAAAAAGAACACTTACAATACAGTTAAGCAAATCGAGAAAGTTCATCAAGAAATATCACCTAGTGATTACGAATATCTCTTTCTAAAAGATATGAATCTAGAAAGGTGTATTGGTTGCCATCAGTGTCTGACTAAAGGCGAGCAGTATTGCCCTCTAAAAGATGACAGGGATCTCATCCTCCAGAAAATCGAATCCTCAGATGCGGTTATTTTGGCAAGCCCAAATCACACTATGAATGTGAACTGGCAAATGAAGAACTTGATTGACCGGCTCTCTTATCTTATGCATCGCCCCCCCCGATTTTTCAAACAGCGGTTCATGATTCTAATTACAAGCGGTTCTTATATGGGTATAAAACAAGCTCAAAAGGCACTTTCTCCAATGGCATCTGCTGGTAAGATTGTTAGTCGTTTGGGTGTTATGGCATCCCCCCCTAGTATGAACGACTCTAAAAGAAGTAAGGAAGCTAAGAAAGTTGCCAAAAGCGCAAAACACTTCGCACAGAAACTAAATAAAGAGCATAATTTCAAAGCATCCTTTATGAATATGATGTGGTTTTCGGCTTTTAATGCAACTTCTCAAGCGCAAGCCGACATCTACCCTGCTGATTATGAATATTACCAAAACAAAGCTTTTTTTCACCAACGTCAAACTTAATACCTTTCAAGCTTTCATTATTAAGTCAATGACCCGATTTATGACTGTTCTTATATCAAAAGGACTTGTCTAATAATAATCTTCTAACCGTAAATGAGTTACTATAATATTTTGGTAATATCAATGTAAAATATGTGTCGTCATAAATCATAAGGGCATAGTACTCAGTCCCAACAGGACCAAAGAAATCAACGTCAGGCCTGGTTTCATTTCCTGCAAACCTTATATTGAAGTGGTCACTGTCTAGGGACGTAATAGTACCATTACTTTCAACCATTCTGGCCGATTTGCTAAACTCAGAATTAGAGTAAGTAAGCACCCACTGTATTCCTTGAATAGAATCTGGTCTTGTACCTGTAATCTCAGGATTGTCCGTTGATACAATCACCGCTACACTGAACTCTCTGTCTGGTACAACAGATACATCAACAAGAAGGTTATCAGACGCCTCATTTGTCTTAGGATTTACACCAACTTCTGAGGTAATCATTGTTACAGTATGGTAGGATGGAACATCCTCATCCTCTACCAAGCTTCCATCAGCAATCATGAATGATGATGACTTAAAATCTGTATGAGTTCCCATAAAAGACTCTGCTTCAATCACCACATCTTCAATTACGACTTCTTCTGAAGAAGAAACATCCTCCTTTTCAACAGAAGAAATATCCTCAGATATCTCTTCTGTTTCCTGACTAGATGTTGATTCAGATGAACTACCTAAGTTCAATATAAAGAATATAATACCTACCATAACAAGCAATGAGCCTAGAACAATCAGTATTATTGATAGTCTTCTACGACAACAGGGTTTTAATCTAAAGCGAGAACCTGACATTACTTACACCCCCCCGCTTCATAACCTGCAAGCTTATCTAATTCTTTAGCCAGTTTGCCTCTGAATATCTGCTCACATCGCTGAATAACTTTTTGTGCTTGTGCCCAAGTACAACCAGTACGAGGTGACATGCGTCCACTACTTTGTCCAACATATTTTAAACAAAATAGCGATCTGTCTTTAACCCATTTCCCATCTTTACATACCCATATCTCAACACACTCAGCTATGAATACTTTGTTCTTAATGATTGGATGAAGGTCACAATCTGTAAGTCTTCTTGCTTGAAGTTCAGGCACTTTCTTGATAATGACACTGGCAATCTTACCAATCAAAGACAAGGCATCGACGGCTAACTGACCAGGCGATGTTGGTACTGGCACATCAAGAGCAACACCTGCTGTTGGTGGCGCACCAGCTTTTACTAGTGACCAACCTACACCATCACGTACGAGGGTTTGTCCAACACCTTTTATGTCCATCATTTTACTAACATAGCCAAGTTTGGTTGATGCATCAGCAAGCTTATCACTGATATCCTCAGCCGCATCAGCAGCCTTTTTGGCTTCGCCGCCTCTAAGTCCTGGGTCAAGTTCTACCGGCAAAGTAATACGGCCTAGTTTCTTTCTATTTCTCTCTTGTGGTGGATCATTTTCATCACAAGCTGGTTTTTCATCGTCTTCACCGGAAGTTGTACTTGGGCCACTTGGACCATCAGTCGTACCAGGTGTAGAACCACCTTTTGGTTTTGGTGGAGCCAGTGCAGCTTTCATACACGCCTCATAAGCAAGTCTTGCAGCTTCGGCTTTTTCATTGGCTTTGTCTTCTGCTTCTTTGGCTTCTTTAACTTCTTCCTCCGCTACTTTTTCAGCTTTCTTAGCATCTTTGATTTTGCCTTCTAGTTCTTTGGCTTTCTTATCAAGTTCTCTACGTTCTTCTTCTGATTTAGGTTTACCCGCTTCTTTCCAATCCTCTTGAAGTTCCTCAGCGGATTCAGGATTTGGGTCATCACGGTATTTATCCCATGCTGCACGTTCTGCTTCACGCCTCATTGCAACATCTCTACTTGTAATTCGACGTCCATCCATCTCAACCCAAGCTTCTTCACCATCAGGCTTTCCTGCACTTGGATAGGTTTCTCGAATATCCTCTAGTTCATCCTCTAGTTGTTCTCTATCTTCTTGTAGCTTTTCTTCCTTCGCCTCAGCAGCACGGGCCTTTTCACTTGCAGCAGCCGCTTCCGCTGATGCAGCTAACCATGCATTTCGTTCTTTCACACAGTTCTTTTTGAAGAAATTCAAGAGACCTATAAGAATAAGAAGTAGGCCGCCACCTACAAGTATTAATGGCCACCAAGCTGTACCAGGAATTTCTTCATCTGTTACAGTCGCTGGCGTATCAGTCGTTTCATCCTCTTCCGTATCACTTGTCTCTTCTGTTGTTTCTTCTGTTGTTTCTTCTGTTGTTTCTTCTGTTGTTTCTTCTGTAGCCTCATCTGTAGTCTCAGGACTATCCTCAACCACTACTTTCGGCGGGGGGGATACTTCTAATGATTCTGGATCGCATTCTGGTTCAGAATCATCAACTGTCACCACATCCTGATAAATCATATCACCACTAACATCATAAAGACTAAGGTCATAGGAGCCATATGAATATAATGGGAAAACAAAAAAATAATTGTCCATCAGCATTTAATGTATCATCCGCTGTCACAGTACTACCACTACCTGTAAGCTCTCCTGAGAATTCGGAACCTTCATCATAATCTTCAAATGATATGGTAAAGCCAAACCTCAAATAGCTATAGCCATCACCTTTATAATCCTCTTCAAAAGGCGGATGGTCAACACCGACACATACATCGATGGGTTCAACTGTTTCAGCCCATCCACTTACGGTTAGCAAAGACATGAGTATAAGTATTACTAGGATTACTGAGAAATATTTTTTTATTCATACATTCAACTCCTTAATTGGTCTATAGTTAATGATTCTATACATCTAATTATAAACCTATGAATTCTATACATCAAACTTTCTAAACAGTCAAATACTAGAGTACATGAGGCACACACATATTTAATTAAAATAAATACACTGAATTGTCTGAAAAATGTAACAGTTCATTTAAGACTTGATAATAATTCTGAAACACTCCAATTCTACAATTGTTAATAGAGAGAAAAAAAACTAGCCAAGAAAGGAGCAATACATGTTCAGAGTAAAGTATTATTTTTGTGCCATAATTTTTATGGTATCACTGTGGGGGGGGTCAGTTCCAATTCATGCCAGTAATGAGGATTCAGATTCAGGTGATATTAGTTTATCCCCCCCATTCTTCTTCGTTGAGGACTACAGCAATGACAACAATGACAAATTGGATTTATTCCCACTTAAGAACACTGACGTTAATGTTAAGATTGATGGCGTTATTGCAGATGTAATTGTTAATCAAACCTATACCAATAATGGTTATGAACCGATTAACGCCACCTATATATTTCCAGCTTCAACCAAGGCCGCTGTCCATGGTATGAAAATGACTCTCGGAAATCACATTGTATCTGCAAAAATCAAAGAAAAAGAAGAGGCTTCAAAAGAATTTGAACAAGCTAAAACTGACGGTAAAAGTGCCTCTTTACTTGAGGAAACCAGACCCAATGTCTTTACCATGAAGTTGGCCAATATCATGCCTGGCGATGAAGTCACAATTGAATTACACTACTCTGAACTAATAATACCGACAGAAGGCATCTATCAATTTGTTTACCCAACAGTCGTTGGTCCACGTTATGGCACTCCATCTGAGATGAATAACAGTTGGATAGGCAAGCCTTATTTAAAAGAGGGTACCACTAACCCTGCAAGCTTTAACTTATCTGTAGACTTGATTTCTCCCTTGCCCATTGAACTAATTCATAGTTCAACCCATACATTAAATGAAGAATGGTATAACGATAAATCCATTAACCTTCAGCTATCAGATGATGCCACTGATCAAGGCAATAAGGATTTTATTCTAGACTTTTCTTTTGCTGGTGAAGAAATCATGAGTGGTCTTTTGCTCCATGAAGGTGAAAAGGAGAACTTCTTTCTTCTTATGATGCAGCCACCAGAGAGAATTAGCTTAGATGAAATCACACCACGTGAGTATATATTTGTCTTAGACATATCTGGTTCAATGAATGGCTATCCACTTGATACTGCCAAAACTCTAATCAGTGACCTTATTGGCAAACTTAGAGAAAGCGACAAATTCAATGTTGTCTTATTTGCTGGTGCTTCCAATAAATTGTCTGAAAAACCTATTGAGGCGACCAAAGAAAACCGAGATGCTGCCATACAATTTATAGAAGAGCAAAAAGGTAGTGGTGGCACTGAACTAGCCAGAGCCTTGAATACTGCTCTAGAAATACCAGCAGATGACTATTACAGCCGTAGTTTTGTTGTTATTACAGATGGTTATATTGCCGCGGAAAAAGAAATATTCACTATTATTGATGACAATCTTGACCAAGCCAATTTCTTTGCCTTTGGTATTGGCTCATCCGTTAACCGTTATCTAATTGAAGGTATTGGGAAAGCGGGGGGGCTTGGTGAAGCCTTTATTGTCACCAACGAAGAAGATGCCTATAGCACAGCTTTTAGATTTCGTGAGTATATTGAATCTCCCCCCCTATTAACAGACATTGAGATTGCCTACAATGGATTGACTGTCTATGATGTAGAACCAAGAAATATACCAACAATGTTTAGCGAAAGACCCCCCCTTCTAATATATGGTAAATGGGATGGTTCTTTAACAGGGACAATTGATATTACAGGTCAATCAGGTAATACTAGCTATAGCCAAAGCATCAATTTGGATGAAAGTGAAAAAAGTAGTAGTGATGCCTTACCTTATCTTTGGGCAAGGAAACGTGTAGAGAGGCTGTCTGATTATAACCTTGATTTATCAAAGAACGCTAATAAGGCTGAAATTATTGACATAGGTCTTCGTTACAGCTTGTTGACGAAGCATACATCCTTCATAGCAGTTATTGAAGAGATTCGTAATCCAAATGGTAGCGCTTTGGATGTCGACCAACCTTTGCCATTACCTGAAAATGTTTCGGAACATGCCATAGCAGGGTATATAAATATGTCTGAACCCCCCCATGACTTAATCTTATTAGGAGCCACATTGCTTCTTGCATTCACTGTATTTTTCACAAGAAGACTCAAGAAAGCTAAGGTAGAGCAATGAAGGAAAAATCTACACTAATCAATGTCCTATTCTACATTCTCGGAATAACACTGATTGTCCTTTTAAAGTCATATTATAGTCATGCAGATGTGACCAGCCTAGATTGGATTTTACTGCCTACCAGCAGGTGGGTCAGTTTATTAACTGGCCTAGCATTTATTGAAACAAGCACAATGGGTTATATAAGCACAACAGAGCAAGTAGCGATTAACGCTTCCTGCTCTGGTATCAATTTACTAATTATCCTATATTCAACATATTATTTTGTCTTCATCCACCGAATTCAATCAAGCTATAAGAAATTGGCTTGGGTATTTCTTGTACCAGCACTTTCTTATTGTACAACAATACTTGTTAATGGTATAAGAATTGCCCTATCCATTTGGCTAAAATATGCCAACGTCTATAACGACTGGATGACCTATGATAGGGTACACAGAATTCTTGGTATAGGTCTATATGTCATTGTGATTCTAATTATATACTATGTCATTGATTACATAATGGCTAATAGATCACGGCACCGTTTGGAGGTTTTCTACCCAGTTACAGGCTATTTACTTGTTACTATTGGTATTCCACTAGTGAGAAATGCATCTCTAGGTAATTCAGGGCTATTTATTGAACATAGTCTGACCATACTTATTATAGCAGTCCCACTTTCCCTGCTTGCCCGTTATTTTCAATCAGTGGTTTCATAATTATATCTCTTTTATCTTTTCAACAGCCAGCTTCCATTCCTTGTGACTCATATCACGTCCTGGATACGCTGGCTTTTTTTAATTCAAAGACTTCAGGAATCCATTGATCTAGAAATTGCCTAAAAGGCACATTTAGTTCATCATCCACTTCATCAATGAACCAGTAATATACCTGTGAATCATATACACCATACTTAAAAGGATAGATATACAAACAACCAATACAAAAACTATCATCTGGAGTCACAATTGTATAGGCAAAGCCTTCATTTTTATCAAACTCTTCTTGGTGTTCCTTCAAGTCATTGTAGTTTTCTTCAAGTGTCATCTCATCACTTGGCCAGTCATCATTTTCACAAAAAATCTGACGTAAGCTTTCTTTACTAGACATGACGGCTTTATAATCCTTGTCAACCTCGTCTACCGTTAGCTTTCTGAGTGTATAGCGATCGGTACTAACTTGAAATGGTGCCCTAAAATCATCTGCTACAAATTTATAGCTCATATTGTTCTCCTTCTAATACAAGTGTCATTAACCTATAATAACCAAAACCAGTGTATAAGTACATTATTATATTAGCATAAGGTCACTCAAAATATTCGGTACAGTTTGCTTTATAAGTGATGATTTACTTGTTATTTAATCACTAAACAACTCATATGTTCTGTTAAGCATTAAGATGCTAATCTCTTTGGTCGCAGTTCCTTGGGGGGGTTCAAGTCCAATGGTGCTTCCATTGATAATACCCACATTATAAGCTTTTACGATTTCTTCATTACTAGAAGCAACCGCAATCTCTCCACCTGAGCCGCCATATGTCTCTGAGTTAAATAACAATAGAGCATAGTCATAGTTAATCCCTGTCTCAGACAAGACACTTTCAACTAGCCCGTAAATAATAGAGGTGTTCATATAATTATTTGATAATGTAAGTATCGGGACTAATCAACATTTACCTCCGAGAGAATTTCAATATAGCCTTCTGTCCCATTAAGCCTAATCAACTGACCATCTTTTATAAGTCTAGTAGCATCCGTTACACTGACCACCGCTGGCAAACCATACTCTCTTGCGATGATCGCACCGTGGGTCGAAAGTCCTCCAACCTCAGTTACTAAACCTTTGATTGATACAAATGTCGGTGTCCAGGATGGGTCTGTAAACTGTGTGACTAGTATATCGCCTTCCGCAAGAAAGGAATTCTTCAAATCCTTTACAACCCTTGCTCTTCCTTCAACCACTCCAGCAGAGACTGGCAGGCCTGGTAGTGCATTTTCTGGAACATACTTGCTTTCATATTCTCCAGTTATAACCTCTCCATCAGACGTCATAACTCTAGGTGGCATTAACTTCTCATAGCCCTCATAGTCCTTCTTGCGCTTAGCAATGATATTTTTATTTACAGGCTGACCCTTAACCATAGCCCTCAACTCATCAAAATATAGATAGTAGATATCCTGGGGGGGTGTCTCAATAAAACCCTTGTCTAGGAGTCTATTGGCTTCTCTTAACAGTGCCATTTTATAAATATAGTATCTCTTTATATATGAGAATTTGGGATATTCTCTAAAGCCAATATAGTTACGTATGATGCTGGCCATTTTTTTTATCTTTCTTGCCTTCCTTTTACCTCCAGGCAATTGCTCAATTCTTTCAAGTAAGGACTGTATTCTTTCCTCAGAGGCCTTTTTACCTTCCTCGTGTTTTTGCTTTGAAGCGCCTGTTTCAAAGTTTTCCAGATTACTAATAATGCTTGGTACCAATTCAATAGGATTTTCAATCCATCTAGGAACAGTTATATCAACATCCCCCCCAGAACATCGCACTCCATATTCCAGTAAGTATTGGTTTAAAGCATCATACACTTGCTCTCCACCATCAAGTTTCCTTATGTCATTGAAAAAAAGTTCTTTCATTTGGATTGTTTAGATATTCAATAATTTCATCATACTCTCTAATCACATCCGTCACATCCATAAGGGACAAGCCTGTTTGTGTTGTAATGCTATTTGGCATTGACATAATGATGGAATCAGCTGCATTTGTCTCTCCCAACCACTTCTTTATCTTCTTATCAAAACTCCTTGCACATAACAATCCAGCCGTAAGAACGCCTGCATTCAGTGGCGAAGCGATCTTCATCCGTCTCTTATCATGGTCATTATAGATATACTCAAATACCGCATCCCCCCCAGACAACTGTTCTAGTGCCTGACCCATATTTTTGATTTCTGCCTCTTCATTGGCTATGATTTCTTTGACAATGCCTGGGTCATTTTGCTTATACACCTTATAAGCGTTATACATGATTGCAATAGGGCTGTTAGAATTCTTCGTATCAAAAACCTTACCTTTGCCTTTTGGAAGTTGCTTAATCAACTCTTTATTATTTATGACCTTTGCAACCGCATTTGTTATGAGTGTGTCACCAAGCTCCTTTAGCAAGTATTTTGTTATTTTCCTTCCAACAAAAGTAGAAAGATCACCCGTAATGTCAACGTACAGTCTACCTCCCATTTCCTGTGAAGGTGGGTTGCCAAAGACTGATCTATAAAAGAACATGCCTAGTGGTTTTATGGGGGGGGCAGTCATCATTTGCAAATGTCCCGAAGAAACATAGACAGCTTTTTCATCCGTTTCTACATCCGCCAATGGGTACAAGGTTGTTATGGGTCTGCTTTGAACCACATAAATTTCGTCCTTAGCAGTGCACCATTCTATATCTTGAGGGCACTGTAAATACGATTCAACTGATCTACCAAGTTTTTCTAATGACAATATTTGCTCATCTGAAAGTATTTGCGTGTCTTTATTTGTGCCTCTCTTTTCACTAGTACTTGTTTTATCCGTGATTTGTCCATTACAGACTTTATAGACATCTGAATTTACATGACCTGATACCAAGTCTTCACCAAGACCAAGACCTGCATCTATGGATACAACTTTACGGTTAGAGCTAATCGGGTCAGCTGTGAACATAACGCCTGAAGCTTCTGCATGAACCATCTTTTGCACAACAACAGCCAAAAGTACTTTATCATGTTCAAAGCCATTTTGAATACGGTATACTATGGCACGGTCCGTATATAGCGAAGCCCAACACTGACGAATATGTTCCAAAATACATTCAAAACCACATACATTTAGATAAGTGTCATGTTGGCCAGCAAAAGATGCTGTTGGAAGATCTTCAGCGGTTGCACTGGACCTAATTGCATAGTCATTATCCTTTCCCAATTTCTCAAGATACGCCTCAATCTTAGAAGTAACATCCATGGGAATTCTTGTATTGATTATTGTTTCTCTAATTTCACTGCTCAATTCACCCATTCGTTCAATCTCATCCACTTTTAGGTCAGAGAGTTCAGATACCAATGACTCAAACCTTTCATGATGCTCAAAAGCCTTTGTAAATGCTGCAGTTGTGACACAAAAACCTTTTGGAATAAGCTTACCCTCAAGCTTGGAAAGTTTCATTAAGTTAGCAGCTTTCCCACCTACTTCTGATAGTTTAGCTTCAATATATTCATTAAGTTTATAGACATATGCACTCATATCTTACCTCCCTTTTCTTCTATTCCATAACGTACCATATCGATAAGTTTCTTCTTCTTCAAAATGAGTTTCTCCCAGAAGACATCCTCAAGTATTTTATTCTCATCCGTTAGATCTGTGGCAATTTTTTTTCTGAAATAATCATCTACAATACTTACAAGCTCAAAGGCTTCATCACTGTCAACACCCTCTCTTAGGTGAATTTCATCAAAGAGTTCTTTCATTCGTTTGCTTTTTATCGCCTCAATAGATTTGTACTTATTCTTAATCTGTATTGTGAACTTATAGATTTCTTCTTTTAACTCATCCGGTGTTGCACTATAAGCCTCATATAAGATCTGACTCATCTTAGGATTTTCTCTCAGGTAATTGATTTTGTTTAAACCACTTTTCCCTTTTGCCTCAAAGAAATTATCAAAATCGGATACAGGTTCCTCTACTAACTCAACAGACATTTTCTCAAAACAACGTTCAAGTACACTGATATATAGCTTCTTCTTGCTTTTATAGTGATGGAACAAGAGAGCTTTGGATATACCTGCCGCTTCCGCTAACATGGCTGTGGTAGTTTTCACATACCCATTTTTTTGCAAAAATCTCAAAACAAGCATCTAGGATTTTTTCTTTTTCATATAGTTTTAATGGCATTATAACACCTCGCCCTTCTTTTGCTGACTACCGATCAATATAATTGTACACCTTTACTGACCGTTAGTCAATAAAATATGTTGTACCTTGCCATTCAACACCAAGTTACCTATAATAGACCACATATAAGCTCAACAAACCATTAGATTTCACACCACTTTAACATAGATAGATTGGAGTAAATATGAAGAAACATCTGGCACTTTTATTGCTTACCTCTTTACTAGTAGTATCCGCATGTCAACAAAGCCCTCAGGATTCAACTGTTAGACAATCACAGGTTGAATCACAAATTGACGCCTCCCCCCCTTCACCTACATTCACCTCCCACTCTGAATCTATTTATACCTACAAAGGACAAGGTCAAATAAGTCTTAGTGCCACACTTCCTGTAGAAATTAATCTTTCTATCAATCATCAACACTACGGAACATTCACCCTGACAGATGAACCGTTTAATCTTGACATAGGTGAGTTTAGTATAGATGGTGATAACCTTGTAAATTACAGTTACAAAGACCCTTATAAGGGCATGATTCATCTTAAACACAATTCACCAACCATTTCAGATATCTATACTGGAACTGAATTTACTGAAGAAGAACTAAGTCAATTAGACACTTATATTTATAGTGAAGTGGAGGATGGCTTTCCAGGTGCAGTCCTACTTATTATGAAAAATGGGGGGGAAATCGTCAAAAATACTGCCTATGGCAATGCTGCAATTTATGACGCTTAGAGACACTTGAAACGCCACAGCCCATGAAAACAAACACATTATTTGACCTGGCTTCTATCACAAAGGTATATGCGACCACTTTTGCTATCATGAAAATGGAAGATGAAGGACTCTTAAATACATCGGATTACGTTTATCAATATCTTGATGATTTCAATACGGCTGATAAATCTTCCATCACCATTGAACATCTGTTAACACATACCTCAGGTTTTAGTGCCTCTCACAAATTCTACAATCCCGATAACAAACTTGGGGGGGAGGAATTTTATTCTTTAGACAAAAGCAATACCCTATCCTTGATAGCTTCATTACCCCCCCTAAAATACCCTACTGGTACAGACAGCCTATATAGTGATTTGGGCTTTATATGCCTTGGGGGGGCTATTATTGAGAGCGTAAGTGGTATGTCTCTTGATACTTATGTTGAAGAAACTATCTATCAAAAGCTTGACCTCACTAACACCCTTTATAGACCACTTGACAAAGGTTTCTTAGCAAGTGACATTGCGGCTACTGAACGTGTGGGCAATACAAGAGATAACAAATATGAATGGCCCCCCCAAGTGAGGACCTATACCTTACAGGGAGAAGTTCACGATGAATTGGCATATTATTCAATGAATGGCATTTCAGGTAATGCTGGGCTTTTCTCAAATGCCTATGATATGGCTGTGATGTCACAGCTTCTTTTGAATGGTGGTGCTTATGGAGATAATAGATTATTCGATAGTGACACTGTCAGTAAATTTACCACTAAATCAACCTTGAACCAACGCTATTGCCTAGGATTTGATTCAAGTAGTCATAAGAACAATTATAAGCGATACAGTCTATTGGCAAGTAATGAGGCTTATGGCAAAACCGGTTGGACTGGCACGGATGTTCTAATCGATCCAGCACACCATCTTGTTGTCGTTCTTCTTACCAACAAGCGTCATACACCCATCGAGAAAGGAAGCTTCTTAGGGTCTGATTATCAAACAGGGCAGTATGCACCAATCATAAGCCAGATCTATGAAATGCTTCTTGATACTAAGACTTATGATTATGCCTATGACAAGTCTGACATTAGGGATGAAAAGTCTCTCACCAATATTAGCCTTGGGATTGACAGAATTGAGGATTATATAGAGCTTTTTGCTAATAAGAATGTTGGACTAATTACTAATACTTCAGGCAAGGACAGCTTAGGAATAAGCAGTATAGATGTCTTATATGACAAGACTAATTTGGTCGCCTTATTTTCACCTGAACATGGTATAGACGGCCTTCTAAAAGCTGGCGAACGGTATGGCTCAACAATAGAGCCATCAACAGATTTACCCATCTATAGTCTCTATGGAAAAGACCTTAAACCAACAAATCAAATGTTAGATAATCTAGATCTTATGGCATTTGATATCCAGGATGTTGGGGGGGCAAGGTTTTATACTTATATCTATACGATGTTGAATGCAATGGAAGCTTGCGCCCAGAATAATGTGGAATTTCTTGTTTTTGATCGACCTAACCCACTTGGTGGCACTAGAATTGAAGGGAATATTATTGAAGAAGACTATACGTCTTTTGTTGGCATGTACCCATTACCTATACGCCATGGACTCACTGTCGGCGAGCTAGCAATGTATATAAACGATACATATAACATAGGGTGCGATTTAACGGTAATTCCTATGAATAACTGGAATAGAACATTATACTATGAAGATACTTCTCTTGAATTTGTTGCACCGTCTCCTAATATGCGAACAGCAAGTACCGCTGTGGTATACCCAGGCACTTGCTTATTGGAAGGGACAAATATCTCAGAAGGTAGAGGTACTGACTACCCCCCCTTCGAGTTGATTGGTGCACCTTTCATTAACCCATATTTACTTGCTGATGAACTTAACAGCTACGAGCTTAAAGGCGTTACTTTCATACCAACATCCTTTATGCCGGAATCCTCTAAGTTTGAGAAGGAACTTTGCTATGGTGTGCGCATTGTAATAGAAGATAACCCCCCCTCTTTCAGTCCTATAGATATGGGCATTAGCCTTATCTATGCCCTTAATCATTTGTATGAGGACGACTTCGAACTGAAAGAATGGTTAAATTATCTAACGGGTATGAATTTCTTAGCTATTATGGAAGTATTAGAAGAAGATGCGTTGACACGTGAAGACCTTCTTCTACTTTTTGAGACACCAGCTGAGTATGTAAGCAGTGTTGAACAATACTATTTGTATTAGACGGCTTCATCACTGAATTTAGCTACTTTTTTTTAGTCTAGCACCTTTATATTTCTACTTCTATCATGATTGGTGTATGGTCTTGTCGTGTACCTGAATCTAACATTTCGGATTTAGTCACCTTATCGGCTATGCGATTACTTGCAAGCCAGTAATCAATCCTCCAGCCAGAATTGTTAATCTTACTTGTTTTTACCCTCTGTGCCCACCAGGAATATGCACCAGTCACATCACCATGAACATGTCTAAAGGTGTCAGTAAAACCCTTACCCAGTAAGTTGGTAAAGCCTTCACGTTCTTCATCTGTAAAACCAGCTGACATATGATTGTTGTTTGGATGGGCCAAATCAATCTCTTTATGAGCAACATTATAGTCCCCCCCTGTCGCTAAAACAGGTTTTGATTTATCAAGGCTCTCAAGATACTCTGCATACTTGATATCCCAGACTTGTCTTTCTTTTAATCTCCTTAGACCATCACCAGCATTTGGCGTATAGACCTGAGTCAGATAAAATTCTCCAAACTCTAATGTGATAATTCTACCTTCACAATCCATAGTATCTGGAGCATCAATCTTAGGGTAAGTTACTTCAGGTTCATACTTATCCTTATACAAAAACATTGTCCCTGCATAACCCTTTCTAGCCGGTTCTTCTGAAGATCTCCAATTATAAGTGTAACCTTTAAAAGACTCTGCTAGAATTTCCATATGTTTTTTTACTTGGTCCTTTATAAGGTAGTTTTGTTTCCTGCAATGCAATGACATCTGGATCCTTATTAAGGATTGTGTCTATTACTTTTCTTGTTAGCACCGCCCTATTTGAATCACTTGTTAAGGCTGCGTTTAATGAATCAATATTCCATGAAATAAGTCTCATCTATTCCTCCTATATATGTCTATCATCATCTTTAATATGTCAATTTCTTAAAGTGATTTTATTATAACATACAAAGGGATACGTTCAATCTAATAAATTCTCATTAATTCTTAATTTAGTTACTATATAAATGTGAGCCCACCTTAACTTACTTAGACACCTCAATAATCTCCAACATATCACCATTCCTGATAACCCCCCCCGCATTGCCTTCATCCATATCCACATGCATCTCAAGAGCATAACTATCATTAGCTCTCACCAACACATTGTCAAAGGTTATTCCTCTAAGACCGTCTGCCTTCACCTTGACCATATCCATATCTTTAAGACCAAAAGCTTCCGCTTCTGCTGTGGTCATATGAATATGTCTAGAAGCAACAATGACACCTTCACTAATCTCCACTTGACCTTTAGGACCAACAAGCTTACATCCTGGGGGGGAGCCAGTCACATCACCCGATTGTCTAACCGCAGCTTTTATGCCAAGCTTAAAAGAATCGGAGATGGAAATCTCCACCTGGGTTACCGGTCTGGTCGGACCAAGAATTCTTACCTTAGCAAAAAAACCTTTAGGACCATGAAGCTCAACACATTCCTCTGCCGCATACTGGCCTGGTTGTATTAATGGCTTAAGCACTGTTAGTTCATAACCTTGTCCAAAAAGAGTGGCCAAATCTATATCACTTATATGTAGGTGCCTATTGGATAAACCTACAGGAATCAATCTTTTTTTACTCATTATCTATCTCCTTATTTTCACATATAACATTCGAATCAAGTCTTCTGGAATACCTAATCTGATTTGTACAAAGGAACTGTCACATTAGCTAAATGCAACAGTTCCTTCTTATGTACTTATTTATTCATTAGGCTTGTCTACTATCTCTTAAAATAAGGTGTGTTACATGGTTCATTCCAGTATGACAGAAGTTCATCGTCCATTCTTGCAATAAATAATTGATAACCACCGGTTTCTTGAACAGTCAATATTTCATCAACTATGTTTGCCACTACTTCAATGCCCTTTGACTCCAGATGCTTAACAGCAGCTCTGTAAGAGATTAACATTTCCATCAATGTTGTTGCACCACAACCGTTAACAACACACATCAATTTCTCTCCACTCACTACGCTTAGATCTTTAATCAATTCATCCATTAAAAGTGCAACAGTTTCATCCGCAGTCTTCATAGGAATCTTATAGCCACCGCCTTCACCGTGCTGTCCCATTCCAACGCCCATTTCATCATCAGTTAAAACAGCTAAAGCGCCACCTGTAACTGGGTGTGTTGCACCTGTTAGAGAAACTGATATAGCCCCCCCCATGTTATCAGCAAACTTTTGTGTAATCGCTGCAACTTCTTCTAAGCTTTTTCCTTGAGCTGCTGCACCACCAGCGATTTTGTATGCTGGGACACAACCAACGAAACCACGTCTATTATCTGCATCATCTCTTGGTGCTGTAGTTATATCTTCTTGAGTAACAACTTTCACTACATTAATGCCTTCTTTTTTTGCCGCCTTCATTGTAAGGTTAGCTGTAAGCATATCCCCCCCCGCATGATTCAGTACAACAAATAGTACGCCTTTGCCTTTATCAGCAAGCTTTAGTGCTTCCACACAACTATCAGGACCCGGTGCAGCGAAAATATCACCACATACTGCTATGTCAGCCATACCTTCTCCTACAAACCCTTGTAGTGCAGGTTCATGTCCAGTTCCCCCCCCAGTGTTACAACGGTAACTCTATCAGCATCTTTCAACTTTTTGTTAACAATCAAATTACCATCCACTAAATCAATAATCTCTTTGTTAGCTAGTGCTAGACCCTCCAAAAGTTCCTGCGTTAAATCTGATGGATTGTTAATAAACTTCTTCATCATTTTCCCTTCCTCCTTCATTATTTGTAGTTTATTGTATGTTCTATATTAATTAAATGCATTACTAAACCCTTTTATCAAACAATATAATGAATATGCACCTGCATCCATGGTCCCAATAGTCTTTTCCTTATGAAATCTTGCTCTTCCAAACTTCGACTGACATTTTTTTTGAATACTGGGCGCCTTCATAAGCTGCATCAGCAATATCTTCTATAAGCTTTGGTAAGGGAGCTTCTGAACTCTGGGCTCTTTCACATGCCGGAATCAAAGTGTCCATCAGTGTTTTATCCCCCCCTATTTTAGCTTTGGATATGTAACTGATATTTTCTAAAGCGCCAGCAAACATTGATTTTATGGCTGCTTCATCGGCTTCTTCAATACCTTCAAGCCCTTCACCAAAGCCTCCGATAATTGTACCATATAAAGGTCCCGCACTGCCTCCATTAACATTCATTATGTCTTTGCCTAAACTTTCAAACATTGCTTCTAGGGATTCATCCTCACCTGATGTCATCGCTTTTTCTCTCATAACTTTACTTATTTTGCCAACTGTAACACCATGGTCTCCATCACCATATTTAGAGTCGATGTCAGAAAACTCATCTATCTTTTCATCCAAAACATCACTTGCACTTATTAGCATTTTTAAAAAGTCACTCTTTGTCAATACCATATTATTATCCTTCTTTCTTTAATATATAAATTTATTTAGAAATATAAATTGCTTTTTCTTTTTGACCTTATTTCTCTGCCACTACCATATTAACAAACGTCATGACAATTGTCAATATGATTATTGTCTTCCTATTCTGGCATCCTTTTGACCAGCTCCTGGGCAATTCTCTGATCTACAAACACATGGGTCAAAACACCGGTTTTGAGTGCACCCATAAGATTATCTACAGTTACATTGCATCGACAAATACCCATTACTATGTCAGCTTTTTTTTGAGCTGGTCTAAGGATATTCGATAAACCACATCGTTTTCACTGGCTATCATACGACCATCTTTATCATAATAATAAGAAAGCATATGACCAACAGCCTTCTTAAGCTTTCTTCCAAACCTTGATGCTGTTGCAAGATCAGGTACAGATGGATGGTTCTCAATGTTGACAATTACAAAATTAATATTTCTCCAACTCTCTTGAATTTTATTAAAAAAATTCAATATTTCTGACGCTTTCAAGCTCTTCCCTTGTTTCATAGAAGGCTGGCGCAAGCGCAAAATGGGGGGGCTCGCACCCTGCTACTTGGCAAAAGGCTCTACATAGCTCATCCGTATGATAATTCTTATTGGCTGTTGCTGAGTTACCTACCAATGAGCATACCTTGCCGTCTAGCATAAGCTTTTCATCTTGAGCCTCCATGAATTCCACAAGATCGCCAATAACATTCCCCCCCCAGCTTATGCCTATGTTATCTCTATGACCTATAACACTCTTTATGAAATCATAGGATGATTTTATAATCATCTTTTCCGTCATTCTTTTTGAGTTAACACCTTTAATCAGATTACCACCCTGTATATTATAGACTTCGCGTAGCGTATCCATAACATTATCGTCCATTTCAAATGGTGAGTGTATTTTAACTTCAACAATGCCAAGTTCTTTGGCATCAGCCAAAAACATGCTGATTAGGGGGGGTCTGGATACTCCTATAGCTTTGGCTATCTGACTTTGGTTCATATTGTCTTCATAGTACATTTTGGCAACTGTTACCAACTTCTGCATTTTTTTTTGTTCCATATTTAGCTCCTGAGAAAAACTCTTGCTCTTTGATGAGTCATTAACTAGCCAAGCTCATAATCGATTTGTACCTTAGTGAATCAATGTACATTGCAATAAAGATAATAATACCTCGTACGAAAGGAATAGCATATGGGGGGGATATACCCATTATTGCCATACCTGAGGCAATAAATAACAATATTAGGGCTCCTATAAAACTACCAGGATAGAAAGAACCTCTTCCACCGAGTAGGCTTGTTCCACCAAGAACCGCCGCAGCTATTGCTAAGAACTCGTATGAGATTAAGCCTGTTACAACAACTGAACCAAGTGTTATTACCCAGAAACAACCCGCGATCCCGCATATAGCACCACAGATTATAAGGCAGTACTTTTAACACGGTCAGTGTTAATGCCAATATTCTTAGCAGCTTTCTCATTACTTCCAACTGCTAACAACTTTCGTCCAAATGGGGGGGTTCGTGTAAGCACCACACTACATACAACAACAATTAAGATAACCACTAATAGCAAGACAGGGAAACCACCAAGCGCTTTAATTTTGGCTTGCCTTAAGAAAGATATACTAAACAGACTAATTGTTTTATCATGTGTAATAATTTTTGCTACCGCTCTTATGACAAGCATCATTCCCATCGAAACCAACATTGCATTCATTTTGAATTTAACAATAAACACACTGTTAATCCAACCTATGAATGTGGCTAATGCTATACCTGCTAGGAAGGCCAATGCAATTGGCGCATCATAGTTTTTGATCAAATACCCGCTAAACATCCAGAAGCATAACCCATTGCTCCAACAGACAGATCGATAACACCTACCAATAGGGCAAATGTTACAGCACAGGTAATAATAATTAGGGGGGGTGCCCCCCCGTTAAAGATTGTTGTATACATATTTTTTAGGGTAAAAAAACTTATCCGAACCTATTGAGAAGACTAAAAAGATAAGTGCCAACACAATATAAGTTGAATACTGGAAAACATTATCCAATTTGTACTTGATAGTTTTCATCTCTTTCCTCCTGTTTTACAATACCCGCCATAAGGGCCTCTTTAGAAAATCCTTCTCTGTCTACTTCACCAACCAGCTTACCTTCAGCAATAACAATGATTCTGTCACAAAGATTCATAATTTCTTCAAGCTCTGACGAAATGACAACAAAAGACATGCCTTTTTCAGATCTATCAAAGATAATATTCTGAATTTCCGCTTTTGCGCCAACATCAACACCTTTGGTTGGTTCATCCATGAACAGAATACTTGGATCTTTTAACATCCACTTTGAAATAATAACTTTTTGCTGGTTACCTCCAGAAAGTGAGCTAACAACCATGTTTTCATCAACCGCTTTAACGTTCACTTGCTTCATGTATTTACGGGATTCTTCTTTTTCTTTCTTATAATTCAAGATGCCTATGCCTTTTGAAGTGAATCTATCGAGATCAGAACTCGTTATATTCTTTGCAATTGACATATCTAGGAAAACTCCATCATGGTGCCTACCTTCAGTTAGATAACCAACATGCTTATATAAGTCTTTTTGATTTATTTCTTCTAGATTACCATCTTGATTAAAGGATATTTTACCTTCAAGCATTTTATTAAAACCAAGTAATGTGTTAAACAACTCGGATCTACCAGAACCTAGAAGTCCCCCCCATACGCCAAGAATTTCTCCTTTGTGAAGGTCAAAACTTACGTTTTTGGGAAATTTAACACCAGTAATATTCTCTGCTCTTAAAATAACATCGTCTTGATTTCTAACATTTTTTTCTCTTTGAAGTTTCAACAACATGACCTATCATCATGTCGACAAGTTTTTCCTTGTTAATGTCTGAAATAGGTGCTTCCCCCCCAGTCTTCTTACCATCTCTAAGGGCTACAACTCTGTCACATATTTCAAATATCTCATCTAAGTAGTGAGAGATATAGAAGATAATATAACCTCGACTCCTTAAATTATTGATTATCTCAAAAAGTCTTCTGGTTTCATGATCTGACAAAGACGCCGTGGGTTCATCGAACAGGAGGATTTGTCCCCCCCCTTGACTTAGGGCCCTTGCAATCTGAACCATCTGCTTTTCACCTACGGTTAGGGCGTGAGCTGGTGTATCCACATCGATATGACAATCAAGTGCGCCTAAATGTTTTTTGACTTCTTCTTTCATGGCTTTTTTTATTTAAGAAAAGAGAACCTTTGCCTCGCCACTTATTAAAATCACTGGCAAGTACGTTCTCGCATACGCTCATTGTTTCAAATGCTGCAACTTCTTGTTGAATAAATGCAATACCTAATTCTTCAGCTACTTTAGGATTTTTTTATTTTAACGATATCCCCCCCATTTATAATTATTTCTGACCCTTGATCCGCTTGCAATAACCCACCTAAGATATTCATCATTGTGGATTTTCCAGCCCCCCCGTTAACGCCAACAAGACCTAATACTTCACCTGGATTTGCACTAAAGCTAACATCATCAAGCGCCTTTACACCAGGAAATGTCATACCAATATTATTAAGCTTTAGAGACAATTTTTTTTCCCCCCCATAATTCTCCTCCTATGCTATTTTTCTTAAAGGATAGTAGTTTCTAAATGACTCTATTCCCATCGTAATAATAATTATGCTACCTTTGATTAAAGTAGTGTAATAGTCTGATACGCCAATAAGGTTCATAACGTTATTAATGCCTACAATTAGGAATGCACCAAGAACAGCGTCTCTAACTCTACCTTTACCACCATGTACGGATACGCCACCTATAATTGCCGCACTAACTACATCCAATATCTGCGATTGAGGTCCCATGGACGCCCTTGCGGTTGATATTTTAGCAACATTTACGATACCTGCAAGTCCAGCACAAACACCACAAAGTATATAAACTTTCAAAAGTGTCATATCCGTTTTGATACCTGACACCCTAGCTGTTTCCTCTTTGTTTCCAATATAGTAGATTTTTCTTCCAAAAGCCGTACCAGTTAGTATAAAGTCTAAAAACATTGGAATAGCAATAAGCATGATGATTATTGTGTATTTGTTAAAAAAGTTCGCATATGTTGTTGGTATAGTTGGTAAGCCACGTGCGCCTCCAAGAACAGTAGCAATACCAGTTGCAACTGTCATCATTGAGAGTGTAACAACCAAAGGTACCATTTTGAACTTGGCAATCGCTATACCATTAATCAAACCAAAAAGACCACCTGCTATTAGTAAAATAATGCATCCCATTACCAAATGAATGCCTGTAATAACTTCAAAACTTGTCATAAATGCAACTGCTAGAACTGATGAAGCTGCCATTACAGCAGGTCCAGAAATATCCATTCCTCCAGTAATAAGAACGAATGTTATGCCTGTTGCCATAAATGCAATTGGTGCAACTTGAGCCAGTAAATTGGTTATGTTTGTAAAGGTCATAAAATTCTCTACTGTCAGTGCTAGAATCCCAAGCATTACGACAATAGCACCAATCATGCCCAAAAGTTGTTTATTTCTTTGACCAAATAGTTTTATTTTATTCAAGACAATCTTTCCTTTCATAATGATTTATATGAATTTAATTTTTAAGCTATATTTCAAAGGTTGTAAAACTGTGAAATATAGCTTAAAAATTCAAGTATATTACCCTAGATTTAATTCAACCTAATCGAATTAATAGTCAAGCGAGGTTGAGGTAACCTCGCCTGATCTATTGGCTATTTCTATAATGGTCTATTTGTAATCATTTCCCCCCCATAGAGCAATTGATTCATCTGCTAATATCTCTTCAATGGTATCGTTAGTAGCCATAGTACCTAGTGTAAGCTGTTCTTTTTCAACATCTTTACCTTCTAGTAAGTCAAAAGCTGATTTTGCTGCATTTACAGCAAACATATAACAACCTTGGTCAACTGCAGTATCAATATATCCTGCTTGAAGCATTTCAATAGCTATTGGGAATATATCTGATGATGCAAGATAAACATGACCTTCTTCACCACGTGGGTACCATTTATCATGGTTTTCTAGAGCTGTTTGAATACCAGGCATCATGAAGTCTGATGATGTGTATAAACAGTTTGCTTCTGGGTGTGCTTGAAGTGCAGCATCTACGCTGTCACGAGCAACATCTGGCTCCCATGCACCACTATCACATACAATAACTTCAAGATCTGGGTACCCAGCATCTACAAGGGCTCTTCTAAGACCTTTTTCTCTGTTAATGGCGTTTTCATCTATAACCTGGCCATGAACGTCAATCATTGTTGTTGGTACAATACCATCAGCTTCCATAATCTTAAACATTTCCATTACACCAACGTAAGCTTGTTCTTCAGAACTAAAGTTAACTGTAACATCTGGAACCTGATTACCTTCTGCTTCTGGAGACACAGCACGGCAATATGAGATAAAAGTAGCACCAGCATCATGTACTTCTCCAACAGATTGTAAGATTGCTTGTGAATCTACACAAGGAACAAAGACAACTTCACAACCTTTAGCTAGCAAGTCTTTAATGTCGTTAGCTTGTTTCGTAGCATCATCACTTGCGTTTGTAGCTGTCCACTCGACTTCATAACCACGCTCAGCTGCTTCTAAAGTGACTCTTTCTAATAAGTAATCTTCCCATGCATGGAATGCTGGTGCCTGTTTACTTTGCATAGCCACACCCATTTTTACTACTTTGACTTCTTCTGAAGTCTCAACACTATCTGTTGTCTCTTCTGTCTCTGTTGAATCTTTTGTTTCTGTTGCATCTGCTGTCTCTGTTGATGTTGCAACACTTTTCTCTTCTTTTGCGCATCCTGAGAATGCACTTACTGTAAGCCCCCCCAATACCAACATAAATACCAAAATCTTTTTCATACTGTTCCTCCTTAGAATTTATAATTTTTAACTGTAACTAACAATTTGACAAAGGAAATTCATAACACATTTTCGTTTAACAAACGTTAATACAATTGTTACTAGTTGATAATAACCTGCTCAATGACAATTGTCAATACATTTGTAAATTAAATTGCACTTAATTAGAATTTGTCATGACTTTTGTAAAATTTCTATTGACATTGATTTTTTTCTGTTGCTATACTGATATCAACTTTTTGTGATATACCACTTATAAGTCAAATTTATTTATGGAAGGGTCGTATACAATGTTTCATATTCATGAAAAAGAAGTTGAATATCGTTTTGGTGATAGTGGTCCAAAGTATTTTATGAGAGGGCCAAGAATAGGTATGGGCCAGGCCAGATTAAAGGCCGGAGAAGACTTTGCAAATCATTTTCATAATGATATGGAGGAGAACTTCTTTGTCCTAAAAGGTAAAGTAGAATTTGTCATTAATGGTAAATCCTATATTGGCAACGATGGGGGGGACTTATACAGCATTGCACCCAAGGAAACTCATTATTTGAAGAATGTTGGAGATGACGAAGCCATCATACTTTTTTTGTCTTGCACCATTTAAGGATGGCGATAAAGAAAACATTACATTAGAACGGAAACAGAGATGAGTTAGAACTTATCTTCAAAATAAACATCATAAAAGAAGGAGAACGAAATGGCAGACAAAGATGGCATCAAAGAAAGTAAGGAATTTTATTTGGATCAACCTATTGCACAGGAAGGCTTTTTCCTTAAAGGCTTAGGTCATTATGACTGGGGGGGAATGAAACATAGATTATCGAACTTATTTAATCCAAAGAGCGGTAATTCAATTATGTTGGCCTTTGACCATGGTTATATTATGGGTGCAACAAGTGGATTGGAAAGACTAGACATCACTGTACCACCTCTATTGGAAGAAATTGATGTAATGATGGCAACTCGTGGTGGACTTAGAGGCTGTATCAACCCTGTTAATGACAAGCCAGTTGCTCTTAGAGTATCTGGTGGTAGTTCAGTTCTAAGAGATGATATCACCAACGAAAGAATTTGTACGGATATTGAAGAAGCCATTCGAATGAACGCTTCTTGTATCGCAGTTCAATGTTATGTTGGTTCTACCAATGAATGTCAAACAATTCAGAACTTGACTCAAGCCGTCAATGCTGGTAACAAGTATGGTATTCCAGTACTTGGTGTTGTTGGTGTAGGTAAAGAAATGGCACGTACACCACAGTATTTTCTAACAGCAACAAGACTGTTAGCAGAAATGGGGGGGGCCCATATCATCAAAACATATTATTGTGATGATTTCGAGAAAATCACTGCTGCATGTCCTGTACCAATTGTTGTAGCTGGTGGTAAGAAAATACCTGAGAAAGATGCACTTAAGTTGGCCTTTAATGCAATTTCAAAAGGTGCATCCGGCGTTGACATGGGAAGAAATGTATTCCAAGCAGAAAACCCATTGGTTATGGTAAAATCTTTACGTCTTGTGGTACATCATGGAAAATCAGCAGAAGAAGCTTATCAATTCTACCTAGACAATAAGTAGGTAGACGCTCATTACATGTTTGAAAGGAGATTATTATGGCTTTAGAGTATATGCACATAGGTATTCCTGTAACGAATAAAAAACCTAACATGACTTATATTGAGGAAATGAAATTATGGATAGGCAATCCAGATGACTACGAATACAAAATAGAATACCTAAAATTCGAAGAAGGTGGACCCTTCCCAGAGGTAATGCACAAAAACCCACATGTGGCATACAAAACAGATAATATGAACCCTCACTTAGAAGACGCGGATCAGATTATTTTTGGACCTGTAGATGCTGCACCAAGTGAGCGCATGGCTTTTATCATAAAAGATGGTGCTATAATTGAACTATATGAAGCTAAATAACACACACTGAATTTATCAATAGGAATCACACTAAATGAAATGACTTCATCATCAAAAGAGGTCATTTTATTTAGTTTCCAAAACAATGGTCATATGAGCGAAAGGGAAAAACTATGAAAGCTATTTTTTTTAACATCCAACAAAGTAAAAGGTCTAAATGTTTATAACAATAAAATGGTCAGGAAAATTCAACAGGAATTTGAGATTGAGAAGAAGATTTACACCAAAAAAGATATCCTATCCCCCCCAAGTAGCCACCTTGCTGATGTAGAAATTATTTTTGGGTGCTGGGGGGGAATAGAAGCGTTTACTCTTGATGAAATTAAGAAATACCTACCCAAGCTCAAAGGAATTTTTTTATGTGGGCGGTTCCATTAAATATTTTGCCAAACCATTTTTTTGAAGCAGGTGTCAAAATCTGCGGTGCATGGCAAGCCAATGCCGTAGCTGTAGCTGAATATGTTGTTTCACAAATGATACTTGGCATCAAAGGCGTCTTCTTATCTAGAATCAACAGTGCCAATGAGTGGGATATAAAGAAAAAGTTGGTTATACCCGTCAAAGGATTTTATGGTATAAAAATTGGTATTCTAGGTGGCGGTGCAATAGGCAGAAAAGTCATCGAATTACTTTCACACTATAAGGACAATCAATTAGAAATCTATTTGTACTCCCCCCCTAGCCTTACAGATGAGACAGCGAAAGAACTTGGCGTCAAGAAAGCAAGCCCTGAAGAGATTTTCAAAGAATGTGACATCATTTCAAACCATATCGCAAACAATCCTCAAACCTTTGCTTTTTATTCAAGTGAGCTATTTAATTTAATGGGTGATCAGGTGGTTTTTATTAACAGCGGTAGAGGACAGCAGGTTGTAGAGGAAGACTTAGCAGATGCAATGAAAAAAAGACCGCAATCATGCGCTCTTTTAGATGTGACTTACCCGGAACCGCCAAAAGACAGCTGCCCGTTTTTCTCAGTTGAGAATATATTTATTAATCCACATATTGCTGGAAGCCAGAACAATGAACTTGAAAGAATGGTTGATTACATTTATGAAGATGCCACTGCCCTAAAATATGGTAAGGAATTGAAGAATGAGATTAGGCTAGAAGCACTTTCTCGTCTCGCATAATTAAAGTGGTCCTCTTTATCAATATAATTAGAGTGACACTTCCGGTTCATAGAGTCTTTTCACAACTTCCTGAGCTATTTGTTGGTCTACGAATATATGGGTTAATATACCAGTTTTGAGGGCACCTATTAGGTTATCAACAGTTACATTGCAACGACATATTCCCATTACAACATCTGCCTTTTTAAGCTGATCCACCGTAATTCTATAGACAATATCATTCTCATTTTCAATAATATTGCCATCTTTATCATAATAATAAGAAACCATGTGACCAACTGCATCTTTAAGTTTTTTTTCCAAATCTCGAAGCTGTTGCAAGGTCAGGAACTGAAGGATGATTCTCAATGTTAACGACTGCAAAGTTTACCTTTTCCCAACTTTGTTGAATTTTCCTAAAAAAATTCAAGTTCATTAACGCTTTGCAAAGCTTCACTGGTTTCATAAAAAGCAGGGGGGGCAAGGGCAAAATGTGGCTCACATCCTGTGGCTTGTCCAAAAGCCCTACACAATTCATCAGTATGATAGTTCTTGTTAGCTGTCGCTGAGTTGCCTACTAAAGAGCAAACATTACCGTTTAGAGCAAGTTTTTCATCTTGATTCTCCATGAACTCAACCACATCACCTATCATGTTACCCCCCCAACTGATACCGATATATTCTCCATGATTAACAGCTTCCTTAATAAAATCATAAGATGCTTTAACAATCATCTTTTCTGTCATGCTTTTTGAATTGACACCATTGATAAGGCTTCCACCCTTTATATTATAGAGTCTGCAAAGCAGTCCCATAACATTGTTATCCATTTCAAATGGTGAATTGATTTTGATTTCAACAATGCCAAGCTCTTTAGCATCGGATAATAAATTGCTGACCGACGGCCTAGAAACACCTATCGCCTTAGCAATTTCGCTTTGGTTCATATTGTCTTCATAATACATCTTAGCTACTGTAACGAGCTTTCGCATTCTTTCTGTATCCATCTATAACTCCAATACATTCTTATTCTTCAACGTCATAACTTCAATACATTCTACCATATCTCCTGATTTCATGCAAAATGTAGGATTGATGAGAGTCGATGGATTTATAAATGCTTCAGTTTTATAACTATTTTAAGACCGCCAAGATTGCTTTTCTCGGCTGTTATATCTCCATTATGGGCCTTAATTATATCTTTGGCAATTGCTAAACCAAGGCCTGTACCTTCTGTTTTTGTGTTGGTATGGGTTCCCCCCCTGTAATACCGTGTGAAAATATTCTTTAACTCAATATCATCTATACCTATACCATCATCTTCAATGGTTATAGATACAAAGGCAGGATCGTCTCCATCAATGTGTACTTTTACAGATACTGAACCTTGATTGTGTACAAAAGCATTACTGATTAGATTCACAATGACTCTCTTAAATAACCGTCTGTCTAAATCTATATAAATAGGAGATTCTGTATGGGTAAAAGCAACTTGGTTTTCATGGGTTGCATTATTGAGAATATCAATAAGGTGGTGCTTAACTTCAGCAACAAGTTCTACTCTTTCTAACTTAACTGGCAGCTGGTCATGTCTAAGTCTTGTCGTTAGATTCAAATCTTCTAATAGCTTCTCTATATAATGACCTTTATCCAAAATAATGTTTTTGTACTTAATCATTTCTTCTTCAGACAGCACATCCTCTGTATCCCCCCCTAACAACTCTCCATAACCCATCATAGATGTTAAAGGTGTTTTTATGTCATGGGATAGATTTGAGATCCATTCCTCCCGGCTGATTTCAGAAAGATGCCGCTCCTCTTGAGCTTTTTCAAGCTGTTGTGCCAGTGTATTCATGGCAACTTCTACATTCTGATAAATATTTTTGCTGGGTGTTTCAAGTTTGTAATCACCTTCGGACATTTTAATAATGCCAGCATTGATTCGATGAATGGGTCTACTGATACTGTAGGTATACATATAACTAACCAGCAATAACAACATTACATTCATTCCGATAAGCCATAAAGGATTGTATGCAGCACCAACAACTTTCGCATCATATGTATAGGTCTTCCTGCTAATATAATCTGGATTCATTAGCAGTATGATTGTATAACTGCCTTCTTGTGTATGATGTTCTTTTACAAAAGTTGTTATTGATTCACTGTTATAAAGATCTATAATACTTTCTGCACTGTAAGATGATGAGAGAATGTCAAATGGACCATTCATCCTAAAAAGTTCTTCAAGTCTATCATCAAGTATTTGAAGACCAATCTCTTCATCTATTAGATACTGCTCTAAATCAGCACTAACTATGATGTTAGATGATTCATCTAAGCTAAGCTCAGATACAATCGCATCAAAATATGGTTCTGAGTCAAAATAGTAGAGTTCGTCGTTCTGATATACATAGCTTTGCATATAGAAGATATTTATAAGCACCAGAAACAAGGCTGCAATGAAAAAAAGAAAAGGCATAATGCATCATTATTTTAAGCTTCATGGTCCCTCCTGTTTACAACAAATTTATATCCCAGTCCAATCACTGTTTGTATCCACTTTGGATGGGAAGGATCCTCTTCTATTTTTAGGCGAATCTTTCTAATGTGTACTGAAATGGTATTATCAAAACCAATAAAATCTTCGCCCCCCCATACTGATTCACAAATTTTTTCCTTGCTTAATATACGATTTGGATTTTCTGCTAAATAGACAAGTAGTTTATACTCTTTTGCTGTAAAATCCAATGCTACATCATTCTTCAACACTTCTCCTGCTTCAGGATCGATGGAAATATCACCAAAAGTGATCTTTCCTTTTTTTTGACGATCTTTTTCAATGTAAGTTAAACCCGATGTAGGCACAAAATATTTAAGCCTTGCTTTCACTCTATAAGCCACTTCTTTTGGGCTAAAAGGCTTAGTAATATAATCTTCAGCGCCCATGGCAAAACCTAGAAGTCGGTCTACTTCCTCATCTTTCGCTGAGATAAACAGAATCGGTGTCGGTTTAATGCTGTTAAACGCTTTAAACAACTCGTACCCATCCCCCCCATCAGGCAGCATAATATCTAAAAGTACTATATCCGGCATAAACTTTTCAAAGACATCTAAACTCTCTTTTGCTGTGTAAGCCAATCTAATATTATCAAAGCCTTCTTTACTTAAAGCTTTTCTTAAAAGCTCAGCTATAGCTTCTTCATCGTCTACGATGAGTATTTTTGATTGTGATATATGTTGAATCATGTAAGCACTCCTTTTTTTATATTATAGCACAGGAGCTATGTATGAGCGTTTGGATTGGAGTAGTAAAAAGAGATTTAAGATGGATTTAAGATGAAGGTCAAATGAATTTCAACCTGGTGCCCTATACTTCTTTATATAACTTATAACAATTAAGTAAAGGAGAAATATAATGCAAGCAATTATGGAACCAATTTTTCATTTCAGTTATTTAACAACCGTCATATTTGTTGGGATGGTGATGTTCTTTAAATCTAAAGACAACCCATATTTTAAGTGGTTTGGTATTATGAGTATTATCCTTGGTTTTGGTGATGCTTTTCATTTAATTCCAAGAGTCATCGCACTTATGACCACAGGTTTTTCAGATCACGCTGCATCCTTAGGCTTTGGGAAGTTTGTCACATCAATTACCATGACCATTTTTTTTATCTGATTTTGTACCAATTATGGAAAATGAGGTATAACATCAACAATGTGGCCGTACTGGATGTTGTCTTATTCGCACTGGCAACACTAAGAATCGCTCTTTGTTTCTTCCCTGGGAACCAATGGTTTATCGCTAACTCTTCCATAGAATGGGCCATTTATAGGAACATACCTTTTGCCATTATGGGTATCATTATCATTATACTTTTTATAAAAAGGCAAAGAATATGGCGATAAGAATGCATTAAAAATAAGCTTTGCTGTACTATTATCCTTTGGTTTCTATATTCCAGTGGTCTTATGGGCCCAAGTACACATGCTGATAGGAATGCTAATGATTCCAAAAACCGTGGCGTATTTGTGGGTTGTATTTATTGGATTTGGCGAGTTTAGACACTACTTACGTTTACCACAACCAAAATCGACTTAAATAATATTTGAGTCCTTCTTTGCAGTGGTCCCAACTTTTTGTAATGCTGTCTATGCCTCTCAAATTCTTCTGTCTACCGTTGAAATGATTTTATTTTTTTTGTGAAATATGGAAGACGTTCTATTGGTACATCCAATCGAATGACATCTAATACATATTCTAACTTCATTGCTGTACCTCTAGGCTCAATTTGCTCTCTTATATCGTAACAACTAGCCAGATTAAAATTCATTCATCAAGGTATTTATAATTCCATCCACTGAATAAACTTCTTCAGTCTCAAATACTCTTTCTAGTGTTTCAATATTCTCTACTAGATGCTCAACATCCTTAGAATACTCATGACTTATATCGACCATATCAACTTCACTAAATGTCCCATTTTCTATCCACCTTACGACTGCAAGCTCTTTAATCATGATTGTACTCATCACAGCCACTTTTGTTTTCGATGACATGTCATAATCATAAAAGGACTTCATAAAATATCTATATATATAGTACACAAGTACCTTTTTAAAATCATCCATTTTATCCCTGTAAAACTGATTAAAGGCTTTGTGTTCTTCAATATAAAGCGCTTGATCCGCTTCGCTTCTCCAATATGTTCTTAGCACATTGTTTAGCCCTAATAGATCATTGGCGTTGATATGTTCTAAATCCCTGTATGTTTTGAAGTACTCATAGACATCATTATATTTAGCTCCTTCATCGCCCTTATATGCAAATAACACCTCCATCAATTCTTTCAGATGGCTAGGCTTATTGTATTTTTCTCTGACTTGTTTGATGGCACTTAGTTCACCAAAATCCAACTTATCCTGAAGTTCTTCTACAAACCTAAGCACAATTGCTACTCTAAGGCCAAGGGGGGGTATGTCCACCATTTCTATAATGTCTATAATGGTATCTCTACACTGAAAAAAAATCTTCCAGTATAGCTTCCTCATCACTATGAGCCTTATCGCCTACTTGACTATCCTCACTGAATTCAAATTCTGATAAGTCAGAACTACGTAATATGATTCTTGCCGCCTCTGGGCAAGATAATGATATGCCCATTTCTCTTAAACCAAAAAAATCCTCTTCATATCTTGGATATTGCTTACACGTATAAGAAAGATACTGTTCTCCCTTTTCCTTGTGTATGTCACAGAGATTATTATTATTTAGAAATGGACATCGGTCACCATCTAAGACAAAAATATTGTACCCATCTTTATCGACGACCATCTTGCTTCTTAACCTATCTCCAAATGTCCCATCCATCTTCTGATAACACTCATAGGTTTCACTATCGATGACAACATCCCATCCAGCACAACAGGTATCTTCACAGGCAGAACCTATACATTTGAATTCCTTATAATAGCTTGGCACTCGTATTTTCATTTTCTTCTCACAATCACTTATATTTATTCGCTTTTAATCATCATTTTTATTGATTATAACATAATGTAGATTCTATCATGCATGTGGTATATTTCTCTTATATTCATTTATGGTCTAAATTTTGACTTACATTGCATTATACTTAAGAGTAAGAGAATAAATAAGTCAAGAAAGCAGGTGTAACAATGGCTATTACATGTAGAAATCATACCCGAGAAACTGGATTTAGTGATGATTACAATATCATTTGGACATTCATGCAATCACTGGGTCTTAACGATAAACATCCATTGAACTTCAGTTGGGTTCGATGGGAATGGTGTCGGTCCCTTTCATCTTATGATAAAGAGCATGAACATCTAACGCGTATTTGGGAAGATGATGGTGAGCTTGTTGGTGTTGCCTGCTATGAAACAACTCTTGGAGATGGATTTATCAGTTTGAAGAATGGCTATAACCATTTGTTGGAGGAAATGTTTGACTATGCTGTTGATCATTTTAAGAAAGAAGACAAGATAAAAATAGCCATCCCTGACAACGCAAGAGAGCTCCAAATCATTGCCCGCAAAAAAAGGCTTTATTCCAACCAATGATAGAGAAACGGATTCTATGCTAGACGTCAGCCTAACAAACCTGGATTACTCTTTACCAGAAGGTTTCAGTATTGTAAGTCTTGATAATTGCTATGACATAGAGCAATATGCTAGTGTATTGTGGTACGGATTCAATCATGGCGACGAAGGCCCAGTGCCATTAGGCAAAGAAGACCTCAAACAAAATGCCTATAATTTTGAAGGTCCACATAATGACTTACATCTAAAAATTGCTGTAACCAATCCTGAGGGAGACTTCGTTTCCTATGCAGGTTTTTGGTACAACGAAGAAGATGATTATTGTACGCTAGAACCATGCGCTACCCATCCTGATTACCGAAGAATGGGTTTAGGTAGGGCAGCTATATACGAAGGCATTTTGCGTTGCGCAAAGAGAGGGGGGGCCAAAAGATGTATGGTAGGTTCTAATCAGGACTTCTATTTTAGGATTGGGTTTGCACCATACCATATTCGTACTTATTGGACAAAAAAAATAATCAAAACTTTTTTTGTAACAACACTCATATTATCTACAACTTTGGAAACAACAAACCCTTCCTTCAAGTACATATTCAAGGGGGGGCCATGATAATTTTCTGCGACATTCTTAACAAGTGTTCGAGGATAGGCTTCAATAAGGTCATAGCCACGATTTTCAAAATTCTTACATGCCTCATTAAGTAAGGCTGTTGCAATGCCTTTCCCTCTATGATTATGATCTACAACAAAGCATACAATTGAGCCAACCTTCTTCTCACTATCATAATAAATCTCTTTATTATTCATAATCCGCTTATAATTTTCTTTATCACCAGCATTCACCCAACCTACAGGTTCTTCATCAATATAAGCAATGAACCCATTATGCTTATCAGCTTTAATACGATCTACAACACAGGCTCTTGCCTCTTCTCTGGTTAGATTGTCTAGGACATCTCCATCTACAAAGTAGAAAAAAACTACAAAAACATTCTGACCATTCAGGATTATCACAAAAGGCTATATCATCAAAAAAAATGTAGATAGTCTTTCAATAATTCTTTTTCTAGTTTCTTAATTGTTAATTTCATAAACGCCTCCTCTTTTGTAAACAATATCTTCAGTAAGGTTTATTTCTATATTTTCCACCTATAGTTCAAGTTTATGGCTAAATAGAACTCACGTCAAGACATTAGAAATTGGAGGTCATTTCATATAATCAAACCTAGTTAAGTGTCCTACTATTTGTAGTATGTCATGTTGACACGGACTTTTTCACCAGTAAATCGATGAGGAGCACTTATGAATT